>ENA-ORPF01001594-ORPF01001594.1-human-gut-metagenome-genome-assembly--contig:-NODE-1594-length-17569-cov-8.188249_pt1 | contig 17569 bp, 16 predicted proteins | sample MGYA00242140_ERZ509070 | MGnify/ENA primary metagenome ERZ509070 (study PRJEB26280, sample SAMEA2338713) | human gut metagenome | biome: human gut; feature: human-associated habitat; material: faeces... | reverse complement strand
GGTGCCGTTTTTGATGGTCCAGGCGCGGCACTCATCGGAGCCAGCCGTGAGGAAGGAAATAAGACCCAGCAAACTGTAGCTGCACTGAATCAGCCGGTCCAGACCCGATTCCTGCAAGCCGAGCTCTTCCATGAACATCGCTTTTTCCTCAGGATCGTCCAGCTCGGCAATGTCCGCCTCTAGCTTTGCGCAGATGGGAAGCACCTGACTGCCCTCGGACTCGGCAAGCTTTTTGACCGCCATGTAGTGCTTGCTGGATTCGGGGGTATTTACCTCGTTTTCACCGAGGTTTGCGGCGTAGATTGTCTTGCGGAGCGTCAGAAGGTCGCTCGTTGCGATCATGGCGGCATCGTCGTCCGAGCACTCGAACGTGCGTGCGAGGTTGCCCTCGTTCATATAGTCGCGCAGTGCGGTAAAGACGTCTGCTTCGTGGTTGAAGCGCTTGTCGCCGCCCTTGGCGTTTTTCTGCGCCTTGTCAATGCGGCGGTCGATCATTTCCAGGTCTGCCATAATGAGCTCGGTGTTGATGATTTCGATGTCGCGCAGCGGGTCGGTCGAGCCCTCGACGTGGGTGACGTTGGGGTCTTCAAAGCAGCGCACGACATGGACAATCGCGTCGCAGCCGCGGATGTTGGACAGGAACTTGTTGCCCAGACCTTCGCCCTTCGATGCGCCCTTCACGAGACCTGCAATGTCGACAAACTCAATGACGGCAGGGGTGAACTTCTTCGGGTTATGCTGGTCGCGCAGCCACTCGAGCCGCGACGCCCACGTTCGGGTCGATGGTGCAGAACGCGTAGTTGTCCGCCGCGACGCCGGCGTTGGTGATGGCATTGAAAAGCGTGGATTTGCCGACATTCGGCAAGCCAACGATACCTAATTTCATAGTTTTCTCTATCTCCTTATTTTTCAAGGGTTTTCGGCACTTGAACGGCGCTTACTGTACCATTTTGATTTTGCTGCACTTTTTCAAATTGTAATACGGCTTTTGACATGGAATCATTCGTCACATGAACGTACCGATCCATCGTCGTTTTGATGCTGGCATGACCGAGCAATTTTTGCAGCACTTTTGGCTGCATCCCGCTTTCGATTGCACGCGTTGCATAGGTGTGGCGCAAAGCGTGCATACAGAATCGCCGGATTCCTGCCTCATCGCACAGTTTGTAAAGGTGGGTATCATAGGAACTGTTCTTTGCCGGTTCCCCGGTACGCCAGTTGATAAAAACAAGATCACGCATACACAGGCTTGCAGTTTCTCCCGTGCGCCGATCCATGTATTCCAGCGTGGAGTTGAGCAGTTCAGATTCCTTTCGCTCCGAAACCTGAGAATAGAGCTGTTTCAAGATGTCGTAAGCATGGCTTGTCAGCGGGATGGTGCGATAGCTCTGCTGCGTTTTGGGAGGACCTGCGCGCCACACCTTCTGTTTATGCCGAAACTCCAGCGTCTTATTTACCGTAAGAGTTCTTGCTTTCCAGTCGATGGCATCCCATGTCAGCCCGATCACTTCACCTGTCCGCAGCCCTGTTTCTAAAATCAGGGCATACTGCGCATAGTTGTGGGAGCGTTTGGCTGCCTCCATAAATTTCTGCTGCTCATCCGTTGTAAGACATTTGATGTCATCCACAGCGCGGACGGGCTTGGTAAAGCGAACGCCGTCCATCGGATGCTTCTGGATCATGTCGTTCATCACAGCAGCCCGAAACATCGTTCCCATAGCAATATATGTCTGGCGGATCGTTGAACCGGCATACGATGCTTCCATTCGGTTGAAAACCATCTTGCAGTGCATCGGCTTGACATCTGTGAGCCGCATCTTACCAATCACGGGCTTTACATTGTACTCATACCGCTCCCGGTAATTTCTCTTTGTGTTCGGCGCTAAGTCTCCCACGATGTGGCTGATCCAGAACTCAAACCATTCTGTTACCGTCATATCCGGCGGAGCAAACACATCCTCATGACGGTCTGCATACTTTGCATCTTCCAGCCAGTTCCGGGCTTCCGGAAGTGAGGAAAAGCACTTGACCTGACGCTTTCCTTCGCTGCTTACAAATCTTGCGCTATATAAACCGTCCTTTCTCTGGCAGATACCCTTGCCGCATTCTTTGCCTCGTAAACTTTTACCCATTCGGAAGCTCCTTTCCCACTATGAGAAGAAGCCCCTATGCATTTTATAATTGTAGCACAAGGACTTTCTTTTCTCAATAGTGAACTTACCGTCAAGTCATCAACTTATGGCTGATATATTGCTCGAACTCCCTGCGTTTGACCAGCTTTTTGGACCCAACATAGAGAACAAACGGGCAATTCGGACTGCGCAGCATACTCTCGATCTTGTTGATCCCAATGTTGCTGTATGCTGCGGCTTCCTTAATCGTCAGCGTCATTTTGAGATGGATCGGCACTTGCAATTCCTCGACCATACTGTTACCACCTGTGTGTTACATTCCGGACTGTTGACTTTGAAACGTAGCATTTGGGGAAAGTAAGAGTTCGTCTGAGCTATCATCTCTTTCCGTATCCAAGTCCAGCAGCCATTTGTCTGGGATCGTGATCAGATTGGGTCCTGTGTTGCAGATCCGTTTTACAACATCTGCCTGGCACGAAAACAATGCGCCTCTATCCAGCTCTGCCCGCATTTGCTTCCCCTTTTTCAAGGCATACGCCTCCGAAAGCAGCTCCAGACTGAACAGATACAGCGGAAGCATAGATGCTTTGCAAATGCCGTTTTGCTGCAAGTACCGCTGAAACCGATACAGCGCCATTTCATCCAGCGCCAGCTTCATCAGCCGCAGGCCCATCTCATCGACGGTGAAATAATGAAAGCTGCTGTTCTTGCTGAAACGGATCAGACGGCTACGCGGGTTTACCCCGTGAGCCATTTTTGCGTCCTTTTGTGGAAGAATGAAATTCTTCCTTCCGCCGCTCTCCATGGCCATGCAGAAATAGAGAAACCGGCTGCCGGTGCTGAGTGCGTGGAACTGCTTGGAGAGGAGCAGTGAGTTTCCAACCTGAATGAATCGTTTTTCTTTGTTATCCACCTTGGCGGATAAGGCCGGTACAATCGTAGGTCCGTGTTTTCGTTTGCTCAAATCAAACTCCTTCTTTCGTGTGAGAATAAGGGGGTGGATGTCTCATCCCTTCGTAATAAATGTAGAAAGCCGGCCCTGTTTGACCACCCATTCAAGGCAGAAAAAATTACACTCAATGTAAACTTTCGTAAACACAGAATGGTCTGAATCTACATTAGGTCTACACTGAGTGTAATGCTTGTGAGTATGTTTACTTATTCCAACATTAAGCGTAGTGCGGCATCGAATGGGTATCTTCCGGTACACGGCCGAGAAAGGCGACTCTTTTTGCGAATCGGTCGCGGAACACTTCTCCGGCAGGATCTGCGCCGCATGCTCAGCTGCCAATATCCAGCTCGTAGGTGCAGAGGTAGAACAGGAACGACGTCATCTGGTAGCGGCTGATGCGGGTGCCAGCGGACGCCAGCAGCTCGTCAAGGCTGCTGTCCCGGGTGGTGATGTCCTTTTCATCGCACCAGAGCATCGCTTTGGCTGCCTCTCTGCCAAGATCGGGGGCATCCCGAAGAAGCTGCCTGAGCTGCGTCTGATCCACGCCGGTATCGACGCCTGCCATGATCGCGTAGCGGCGGATCAGTACGCACGCCGTCTGATAGTCCACCTTGTCATCGTATTCGGTATTGGGATCATTTTGCCGGAGCAGCCTTGTCTGATAGGCCCAGCACACGGCATTATAATAGGGATGGGCCGCGTTGAATTCCTCGTTTTCGTAGTCAGCCGGAAGGGCGGTGTTGTCCGTTTCCGGCCGGCCCGCGATGCGGTAGAGCACATCGATGAACTCGCCCAGCCTTGCCGTAGTCTTGCCGCCGAAGGTGTCCGGCGCTTCCGGCTCCACATAGCCCTTGCGGTACATGTAGAGGACGCTGGCCTGATTGAAAATGCTCTTGATGTCCGTGAACACCACCGTGTCCACAAGGCTTCCGCCGCTGGACTCCCTGGCAAAGACGTGGGCGTAGTAATCGCTGTTGAGGATGTTGCCGGAGAGCTGGAACCTGCTGTCCACATAGAGCCGGTAGGCTTCCGCCAGCTTGTCGGAGACTGTGGTATTCTCGTCGGCGGGGATCACGGTTTCCGTACCGGCGTCATAGCGGAAGGTCTTCGTCAGAAAGGACTTATCCGACAGCACCGCTGCATGGATGCCGCTGGAGAGTACATCGGTGCCCGCCAGCAGGCGGGAATCGTAGTCCACGCCGAAGAGATTCAGCAGTGTCGGCAAGATGTCCGCCGTGGAGCAGTATTCATCCACCACGATGTTCTCTGAAAGGCCGGGAACATAGCAGATGAAGCTGTTGCGGTACTTCTCAAAGGTGGTGTCCAGCGTCTGCCCTGCCAGCTCGTTGTACTCGTCTTCGGTCAGGCCGTAGGGGTAGTGGTCGTTGGTCAGGACGATGCAGGTCTTGTCGGCAACGCCAGCTTCCTCCAGCCGCTGCATCAGGTACTCCAGTGCGTATTCCAGCTCCAGATTGCAGGCAATGTACGCCTTCACCGGCTCAGAATAGGGCAGATCTTTCACCGCGTCGCGGTTTTTGGCGCTCATGGCGTTGTCCCAGTTGTACTGGTAGTGACCGCTGAAGGTCATGTAATAGGCGTGGAAGGGTTCTCCGCTGTTGATGTAGTCGTCCACGGAGGCCTCCATCATCTCCAGATCGGAGGAGGGCCAGTCGATCTTCACGTCCAGACCGGAATCCGCCGCCTTGAACGTGTAGCCCATGTTGGCGTGGGTGATGTTCCGGTTGTAGAAATCCCCGATGTAGTCGTGATAGCCCCAGGCTTGATAGCCCATGCCCTTGAGCGCATTGCCCAGGCAGAACGGCAGATAGTTGGTGCCCGCCACATTGAAGCTGGAATCCGTCTTCGTGCGGGACATATCCGGATAAAGCCCCATGCACATGGTGTATTCGCCGTTGGTGGTGACGGACTGGAACGTGCCGTAGTAATTTTCAAAGAGAATACCCGTATGGCTCAGCTTGTAGAGCGTCGGCGTCAGCTCCTCGCTGATAAACCACGGGCAGAAGCTCTCGGCGCAGATGGTGATGAGGTTATAGTCCTTAAGAAGTCCTGTGTAGTTGTTTTTGCGGGTGGGTGTCGCATTTGATAGATACTCGTCTGTGGCCTTGAGAATATCGCTGTCGGTACTGTCTGCAAGAGCCGTAAAATCGATGCTTTCGATCACGTTATAGGAGTTGCTGCTGTATGTCCGCGGAACATCGCTTATATTCAAGGACGACGGCGTGATCATAATGCTGCCGCTGCCGCTGAAGAGCATGTATCGAAGCTCCTGCGCCGTGGTGGCCAGCATACCGATTTTTTTATAACTGCTGTCGGTGGAGGTGTTCACATTGGTGAAGGTACGATAGGCGGAAAAGGCGTTGTCCCGTCCAACATACATGAGTCCCGTGACCGTCAGCAGCAGTGCGAGGAGCACGGCAAAGGAGGCCATAGTCTGTTTCCAGCGCAGCCGCAGCTTCAGAGCCTGCGCCCTCCGCAAGATAAGGCAAAGGATCACGGCAATCAGCGGCAGCAGGAGGAGCAGGATCTTCAGCAGATTTTGGCGGATCCCATAGAGAAGCTGCGAGTTGAAATTGACGACCACATTTCCGCCCATGCCGATCTGGCTGACGGGCATGAAATCTCCGAAGATGCAGTGATAGACCAGCTGCACCTCGGCCAGCAGCACCTGTGCCGCGACCAGGAAAACCCCTGTGATCTGGCGCAGAACCTTTGGCAGGCTTGAGACTACCAGCGTGCAGAGTGCGCCACCCAGCAGGCCAAACAGGACAGGATATCCCGCGTACCGGTCCATCGAGCCGAATACGCACAGATGCAGGCACAGCTCCACATAAACGCCGGTCAGGCAGAACAGCAGGAGATTTTTGCGCCACGTATTCCAAAGGCCATGGCTCATGGGCACTGCCGCTTCAGCAGCAGTGCCAGAGCCTTGATTTGTATTTGTCATGGATACATCGGATGTTTTTTCTTTGAGCATATTAGTTCTCCCGTTGGGGCTTTTTTAAAAAGCTTTGTAGAATTTCAGCTGAATATGACAGATAGAGAGCTTATCTTAAAACAAATATTGAAAAAAGGCAACGGTTCCTGTAAAAAATTAGGAAAGATTTACAGGTCACGCGGAGAATTCTATGCACCAAAGTCTGTCAACCGCAGCTTTGAGCCCGCCTCGGGGCTGCAAATAAGGACTCTGCACCTGAAAATTTTACAAGATACATACAGACACATTGCAAAAGCCGTGCTATACTGTATGGAAAATTGAGAGAACCATTGTTTCAAGGAGGTATGTGATGTGACGGAGACTGTGTTTCGCTTAAAGCGGCATTTGACTTCTTTTCAAATCATGATCCTCGGCTTTGCGGGCGTGATCCTGCTGGGGGCGCTGGTGCTGATGCTGCCTATCGCCACAGTACAGCGGGTCTGGACGCCGTTTCATGAGGCACTGTTCACCTCCACCTCCGCTGTCTGCGTGACGGGGCTGGTGGTGCAGGATACCGGCAGCTACTGGTCCGCCTTCGGTCAAACAGTCATATTGTTGCTGATCCAGATCGGCGGGCTGGGGGTGATCACCGGTGCGGTGACCTTCCTGATGCTCGCCGGGCGGAACATCACGCTCAAGGAGCGCAGCGCCATGCAGGACGCCATCTCCGCCCCTGCGGTGGGCGGCATCGTGCGCCTGACGAGATTTATCCTCAAGGGGACCTTTCTGGTCGAGCTGCTGGGCGCGCTGGCGCTGCTGCCAGCCTTTTGCCGGGACTATGGACTGCGGGGCGTATGGATGTCCGTTTTCCATTCCGTTTCCGCCTTCTGCAATGCGGGCTTCGATATTCTGGGGCGGACGGATTCCCTCTACCCCTCGCTGACGGCCTATGCCGCAGACCCGCTGGTCAACATCGTGATCATGCTGCTGATCATCGTGGGCGGCATCGGCTTTCTAACGTGGGACGATGTCTGTACGCACGGTCTGCACCTGCGGCGTTACCGGATGCAGAGCAAGGTCATTCTGAGCGCGACGGCGCTTTTGATCACGATTCCGGCGTTTCTCTTTTATCTGACAGACTTTGCGGACCTCCCCGTGGGAGAGCGGATATTGGCCTCCCTTTTTCAGTCGGTCACGCCGCGGACGGCCGGCTATAACACAGTGGATCTGACGGAGATGACGGATGCCTCTCAGGCGGTCACCATTTTGCTGATGCTCACCGGCGGAGCACCCGGCTCCACGGCGGGCGGCATGAAGGTCACGACGCTGGCAGTTCTCATTGCCAACGCCATTGCCGCCTTCCGCAGGCGAGAGGATCCGCAGCTCTTCCACCGCAGATTGGAGACATCCACTGTCCGCAACGCCGCCGCCATTCTGCTGCTGTATCTGGGGCTGACCTTTGCGGGGGCGGCGGTCATCAGCACAGCGGAGGAGCTTCCCCTCGGTGCCTGTCTCTATGAAACAGCGTCCGCCGCCGGTACGGTGGGCCTGACGCTGGGGCTGACGCCGCAGCTGGGAGTCCTGTCGCAGAGCATTCTCATCCTGCTGATGTTTTTTGGGCGCGTCGGCGGATTGACCTTGATCTACGCCGCATTCTCCGGGCATGATCTGACTTACGCCCGCTATCCGCAGGAGAAAATTACCGTAGGCTGAAAGGAGCACACGATGAAAACGGTATTATTGATCGGACTGGGCCGCTTCGGGCGGCATCTTGCCATGCAGCTCAACGAGCTGGGCCATCAGGTGATGGCAGTGGACAAAGACGAGGAGCGCGTCAACGAGTGTATGTCCTTTGTCACCAACGCGCAGATCGGCGACAGCACCCGTGTGGACTTTCTGCGCTCGCTGGGCGTGAGCAATTACGATGTCTGCTATGTCACCATCAGCGGAAATTTTCAGAATTCGCTGGAGACGACGTCGCTGCTCAAGGAGCTGGGAGCAAAATATGTGGTATCCCGCGCCGAGCGGGATGTGCAGGCGAAATTTCTGCTGCGCAACGGCGCGGACGCGGTCGCCTACCCGGAAAAGCAGCTGGCGAAGTGGGCGGCCATCCGCTATACCGCCAACCATATTTTCAGCTACATTGAGCTGGACGAGCAGCACGCCATTATCGAGGTTGCCGTGCCGGAGGATTGGCAGGGCCGCAGCATCGGCGAGCTGGACATCCGCAGAAAATACGGCGTCAACATCCTCGGTGTGAAGCGGAACGGCAAGACCGATGTGAACGTCTCACCGGAAACTGTGCTGGACGCTGATATGACGCTGCTGGTGCTGGGGGAAAACCAAGAACTTAAGAAGCACTTCCGGCTGTAAAGCAACATAGAGTCTTGCACGTATAAGGGCTTTACGCGCCGGAGAGGCATCTCAACAAAAGCGCGCAGGTTTGCGGAGGAGGATTCCGCGTTGCGCAAAAACAGCAAAAAATGAGGGAGGACGGCTCTGTCCTCCCTCATTTTTGCCATGCGCTTTCACCCTTCTCCGTCAGCTGTTTTTCCAGTGCGGTCTGTCTGGCCAGGATGGCATTGACCTTGTCGTAAAGATCCTCGATCATGATCTCTGTCTTGAGGTTGACCTTATAATCGTTCTCCGCACGCAGTCGCTGCACTTCGGCCAGCAGATTTTCTTCCACCTGCTTCGGCAACTGCTTTGGCGGACGACCCTTACTGCTGCGGCCACGCCGTTCGATGGCTAACCCTTCCGGCCCTTCTTCCAAATAAATGCGTTCCCAGCGCTCTATAATTTTATGGTCGTTAATTCCAAATTCCTGCATCGCTGCATAGATACTCAGATGTTCTTTTTTCATGGTTTCTACAACCATTCTCTTGAATTCCGGCGTATATCGTTTGTTTGGTACTCCTTTTGGCATAGCAAAACACCCCACTTGTTAAATAGTATATCATACTGTCTAACAAATGGGGTGCTGTTCAACTGTGTACCATACCGGGATTTCATTATAGGAACAAGTTTTTACAGCGCACCGTCAGAACGGACATTGTCATAGTTCAGCAGACCCGCGAAGAACGCAAGCGCCAATCCCTGGCCCCAGCCCTGAATCCAGTCGCGGCTGATGCTGCGGTAACCGTCGGCATCTTTCATAACCGCGGTGCCGCCGGAAACATTCAGCACGCGGCCATCCGGGCTGACGTTTGCCAGCATACCGGGGATAGATTTATTGATGTACTTGATGTGCAGCGGGTTGCCCTTGGCGATCATGGCGGCAGCGATGCCGGCGCTGGCGCTGACTTCCTCATAAGAAGTTTCATCGTCCACAATGGTGCGCCACAGGCCGTTTTCGGTCTGGTAAAGCTTAAGTGCGGCAAGCTGGTCGTTCAGGCTGCCGACAACATCCAAAAACTTGGGGTACAGGTAGCACTGCGGCAGGCGAATGCCCACCTGAGACATGGTATACGCGGCCCAGGCATTGGCGCGGCCCCACTTGATGCCGGACATGTGGTCCCCGGTAATATTGTTATAGCCGTGGTAGTACAGCCCGCTTTCAGGGTCCTGCAAATATTTGATATGCCAGTAATACTGGTTCAGCGCGTCATCAATCAGCTGTTCATCTTTCAGCAGCACACCCATGCGCAGAAGGAAAAAGCCTGCCATAAACAGGGTATCGGCCCATGCCTGCTCCGGAAAATCATTGTTGACGGAGACCGTGTGCTGTAAAACATGGTCGCCAAAGCGCAGGGCTTCTTTTTCCAGATACTCCACCTTGCTCTTGGCAATGTTCAGATACTTCTCGTCGCCGGTGTGCTGGTACAGCGTGATCAGACAATGTCCCATCGAACAGGTATTGACCGTCCAGCGGGGCAGGCCCAGCTCAATATATTCATCCACGCGGTCCTTGACCAGCTGCAAATAACGTTCATTTTTCGTAACTTCGTAAGCCTCACAGATGCCGTAATACGCCACGCCGCAGGGCCAATCCCAGGTCATATCCATGCGCATGGTGCGGTCAACGATCTTATCAATTGTTGCTTCGATCTGCACCTTATCAAAAATCAGGTTTGCCATTTTCGTTGCTCCTTTTATTTCATGCGTTTCTCTTCAATGCTTTGCTGCATCTGATGCAAAATTTTTATATCTGCGGGGGCGCATTCCAGGATAACTTCATCCCGGATCAGCGGTGTTTCGGGTGCGTATTGGGCCAGCCAGTCCAGAATGGGGGCATAGTCCATCTGCCCCTTGCCAAGGCCGACCAGCGTTTTGGTGCCATCGGGTTCAATGCGGCAATCTTTACAGTGCATCGCGCCCAGCTGCTTGCCAATGACCGCCAGCCAGCTTTTCCAATGCTCTGCCTGGAAGGCTGCATTCTGGGCATCCTTTGTGGTAAACAGATTTACCGGGTCAAAAATGACCTTTATATTATTCGGGGCATCCACGGCCTGCAATAGCTCGGCCAAAATTTCCGGGCTGCACAAGGGGTGGATCGCCACCGGCTCAACGCCAAAAACTGCGTCCAGCCGCACAGCTTCTTCAGCAATGCGCTGCAGGCTGTCCAGCATCAGCGGGCGGCGCAGGGCTTTTTCTTCATCGGACAAGGCGGTCCAGGAAGTCTCGCTGCCAACCATTCTGGCACCCACCTGCTTTGCGTACCTCAGGCAGCGCTTCACATTTTCTACCCCGGCAAGGCGGGCGGGCTCATCGGGCACGCTCAAATCCATGTAGCAGCTTAATACGGTGATTTCAATATCCTCGGCATTAAATGCCTGAAAAATTGCGGAAAGCTGTGCATCTGTGACCGATGCAAAATCTTCAATGCCTTCAATCGCCCGCGGCATTGCCAGCTGTGCACCAGTATACCCGGCAGTGTGCAGAATGTGCGCTAGTTGGACGGGGGTATGTTTGCCGTAGTCATGGGCACGGCAGCCGATACGGATCATTGTGCAAACCTCCTATTCGTGGGTACCTGCACAGCGGGGGAGATAAACAAAATTTGGAGCATCCGGCCCCTGCTGTTCTTTGGCAAAATGCTCAAAGTGACTTTCTGGGTCAACAGCAAGCCATTCTTGCAGCTCGGCGCTTGGTACACCGGGTTGGTGGCGGATATTTACATGGGTACGCGGTTCTTCCAGATAAGAAAACAGCAGGTTTTCCTGTACACTGATCAGATGCCAGCGATCCCCCTCCAGCAAGCCCTCGCTCACCAGCTTTAGATGGTACTCCATGTAGCTGCACCATTTATCCGGTTTCAAAACGGCAATGCGCCCATGCTGTGCACCGGAATGGCGCTCACGCAGCCAATCGCCGGCAGTGGTGGGGATATCGTGGTAAAAATACGGCTGCATTGCTACCCAGCGGCGGGGCAGGGCTTCGCCCACGGCAGCGGGCCATGGGCAAAGCAGTGCATCCAGCAGGGGCGACAACCCATCCGGCGCAAGCGCTGTGCCGACAGATTCAAGGTACAGGAACAAGTGCGCCTGATACCGAAACAGCGAAGCTGTCAGCAGCTGGTGTGCTTGGCGCAGCCCCTCAACGGTTTGGGAAAATTCCTGCATGGCAGCAGCAAGAGATACCGCATCGATTCCACTGTGCAGCACAGCATGGAATGATGCGCGAACCACGGGACAAAGCTGCCATGTAAGGCTTTCTGACGGCATTTGCCTACCCCCAATACGACTTATTTATTTTATTGTAAGCCGCCCAGCCGGAAAAATGCAACTTGTATAATGCACGGATTCTTTGTGATAATTGAAGTTTACAGACAATAAAAACTGTGTTATGATGGGCACAAGTTAGGCAGAGTTCCTGCCGGAAGGAGCAGAACAATGGAATACAACATTCTTTCCTGCGGTGCGGTGGCGGACGGAAGGACAAACTGCGCAACTGCTATCCAAAACGCTGTGGATACGGCCTCGGCGGCAGGCGGCGGGCGTGTCATCATCCCGGCCGGGCAGTATCTGAGTGGGTCGGTATTGCTGAAAGATAATGTGGAACTTTACCTGGAAAGCGGCGCGGTCCTTATCAGCAGCCTGGACCCTGTAGATATCAAACCGTTCCCCCAAGGGGGAAACGGCGTGAACCCTGACGATACTGCCGATGGCTGGCAGAGCGGCTTCTTTTTGGGTGCATCCCACGCCAAAAATGTGACCATCAGCGGTATGGGTACGATTTACGGCCAGGGCGACCAGGTGTTTTTGGACAAAAACGAAGATAACGGTTTCCATGAATGCCCCAAAACCTGCGAAGCGTTCCGCCCGCGTATGATGCTGTTTGAAGATGTGGAAAACTTTACCGTGCGCGATGTAACGCTGAAAGATGCCGCTTTTTGGACACTGCATATGGCAGGCTGCCAGAATGTGCGCATTGACGGAATAAAAATCCTGAACGATGACCGCGGAGCCAATAACGACGGCATTGACCCGGACTGCTGCCGCAATGTGGTAATTGCCAACTGCATTGTCTCAACGGGTGATGACGCCATTGTGGTAAAATCCACCGGCCCCATGTCGCGCCGGTATAGTGTGTGTGAGAATATCACCATCACGAACTGCGTGCTGCATTCCCGCGATTCCGCCTTGAAAATTGGCACCGAGACCCACGGAACGATCCGCAACGTAACTTTAAGCGACTGCATTATTGACCGCTGCTCCCGTGCGGTGGGTATCTGGGTACGCGATGGAGGAACGGTGGAGGATATCCATATTCACCACTTGACCGGATCCACCCTGCGCTATGCAGACCGCTATGCCGAGCCGGGTGCACCGGGCTGGTGGGGAAAGGGCGAACCGATTTTCATCAGTGCGACCCCCAGGAAAAACAGCCGGACAAAGACAGGAACCATCCGGAACGTTACATTCGATAACCTGTCCATTACCTGCGAAAGCTGTGCGTTCCTGGCCGGTGAGCCGGAAAGCTGCCTGCGGGATATCCGCATCCGGGACCTGCACATGACTTTTAAGCGACAGGGAACTCAGCCGGGAGGCTTGTTTGATGAACAGCCATCGGTGCGGCATGTGTACTCCCATGCGATCCCCGCATTGTATGCCCGCAGTGTGAAACAGCTGACCGTGCAGGACAGCACCGTGCGCTATGCGGATAAAAGCGAAGCGTGGGCGAGCGAAGTTACAACACTGGAGGACTGTACGGAAAGTGCAGTTGACCTTAAAAAAATTCAATAATCCTTGTAAGGAGGCAGATATTTATGTACCAGGCTGCACAAAACCGTTACAACACCCTGCCAACCCGCCGCTGCGGAAACAGCGGCCTGCTGCTGCCCGCTGTTTCGCTGGGGCTGTGGCATAATTTTGGCGATACCTCCCCGTATGAGAACATGCGTGCGCTCTGCCGTACGGCGTTTGATAACGGCATTACCCACTTTGACCTTGCCAATAACTATGGCCCAGAACCGGGTGCTGCCGAGCGCAATTTTGGCCGGATCCTACACGATGACCTTGGCGTTTACCGCGATGAGCTGATTATTTCCACCAAAGCAGGCTATGAAATGTGGGACGGCCCTTACGGCAACTGGGGCAGCCGCAAATACCTGCTGGCCAGCCTGGATCAGAGCCTGCGCCGCATGGGGCTGGACTATGTGGATATTTTTTACCACCACCGCATGGATCCTAACACCCCGTTGGAAGAAACAATGGGTGCGCTGGCCCAGGCGGTGCGCAGCGGCAAGGCGCTGTATGTCGGCCTATCCAACTATGACGGCCCCACGCTGGAAAAAGCTACTGCGATTTTGGACGAACTGCATGTGCCGTTTATCATCAATCAGAACCGCTACTCGATTTTTGACCGCACGATTGAAAATAACGGCCTGAAAGCGATGGCTGCTCGGTTGCATAAGGGAATTATCACCTTCAGTCCGCTGGCACAAGGACTGTTGACCAACCGATATCTGCAGGGGATTCCGGCTGACAGCCGGGTACGCACAGACGGGCGATTTTTGAAAGAAAAGGATATTACGCCGGAAAAAATCGCTCAGATCAATGCCCTGAACGATATTGCCCAGGCCCGCGGACAGACGCTGGCTGAAATGGCCCTGGCCTGGCTGCTGAGCCATGATGAGATTACGACCGTGCTGATCGGTGCATCGAAAACCAGCCAGATCCTGGATAACATCAAAGCAGTGCAGAACACGAGCTTTACGGCAGAGGAACTGGAAGCGATCGACAGAATCAGCAAATAAGCCGCAATCGATAATTTGAAAGGGAAGCCGTTTGCAGAGAACGGCTTCCCTTTTTGTTTCGGGAGTTATGGGGTTGGCGGGCGCAGCCAGCCGCTGTATTTCAAGATAGAAGTACCAATGCCGGTGCCTGTGGCCCGCCGCCAGTCCGATGGGGCGGTGCCCATCACCTCATAAAAATGGCGGTTGAAGCTGGACATGGAGCCAAAGCCGACTTTTTCACTGATGGTCAGGATCGAATCATCGGTCATGCGCAAAAGGCTGCAAGCTTTTGCAATGCGCGTCCGGTTCAGGTAGTCCAGCGGCCCTATGCCGACAAGCTCCCGGAACACCCTGCGAAAATGGGATTCGCTCATGCTGCACGCATCGGCAAGGTCGCGGATGCTGAAATTCTCCATATAGAATTCATCAATATAGGTCAATGCAGGTGCAATGACCATGCGGTTTGCTGAGGCAGAATCATTTTGCTCGGTGGAAAGCCGCATGACTTCGGTAATCAGGGCAACAAACAGTCCGCGCACGCTGATCTCATAGTTCAGGGAACGTGTTTGCATTTCCTGCAGGATCATCTTGACATAATTTGCCAGCGCGGGGTGGTCGGCAGAGGAAAAAATGCCGCTCCAGCCATGCAGTACCTGGGCCAGCAGGCGGCTGTTCGGCAAGGCTGCTGGGTCAAAAAAGGGGCGCAGCAGCTCCTCTGCATCGGTAAAAATATAACTCCATTTGCTGGCACAGCCTGGGTCAGACCAGGTTGTATGCGGAACATCCCCGGCAACAAAGGTAATATCCCCAGCTTTGAAGGGGACAACCTTCCCGGAAAAGTTCATTTTTCCACTGTCGCTTTCACAAATGCCGATTTCCAGGCAGTTGTGGAAATGCAGTACACCGGAAGGTACATCGGAAATGCGCCATTCCTCACCAGCAATGACCCGGAGAGGGAAGTGGGGAGGAAACTCATAACTCCGGTATTCAATAACGGTTTTGCTGTGGCGGCCCATGGCGGAAGCCTCCTTGCCTTTGTTGTTTTCTATGCTGTTTCTATTGTACCATGAAAAAATCTGCTTGGTTTTTTGTTTTATTCTACTAATCATGTGCAAAAACGCCTTGTTAGAAATATGATATAGCTGAAACGACCATAAAAGCAAGTGATATACAGGAAACAAGGTGCAGCATTACGATAATAATCCAAATAAATAAGCGTGTTTTCTCAATATACAGGGAATATGAATGCTCTAAATTGAAATTCTTGAGCGTTTTTGCATAGCAATTGAAGAAAAGTAGTGAGAAAATGGTTGCAACAAAGTGCATAATAGAAACAACGAAAGAGAAAAAAAACTGGTGCAAATGCAAAACGGCTCAGGTTTTTGCATCAAACCACATGGAAAAAGGAGGAACGACCCAGTATGGCAAAACCGCAAAAGTCCACTGCACAATCAGAAGTACCGGGGCTCGTTAAAAAGGGGCCATTGTACTACTTAAAGCGGGACTGGCAGCTGTACGCACTGATGCTGCTGCCAATGGTGTTTATCATCGTTTTCAAGTACTTCGCCTACACGGGCTTGTCTGTAGCGTTCCTGGATTATAAGATCGGCAAAGGTTACGCGGGCAGCAAGTTTGTTGGCTTAAAGATCTTCGAGAAAGTTTTTAAGCACCGTGATTTCACCAAAGCCGTTGTCAATACGCTGCTGCTGAACGTGCTGGATCTGATCTTCAGCTTCCCGATGCCCATTATCCTGGCGCTGCTGCTGAATGAGATCCGCGTCAAATGGTTCAAGCGCACGACCCAGACGCTGCTTTATCTGCCGCACTTCTTGTCCTGGGTCGTCATTGGCGCTGTTGCTTACCAGATGTTTGCAACGCAGTCCGGCGTTGTCAATGCGCTGATTGCCAATGCGGGCAAAAGCCCCATTCCGTTCCTGCAGGAAGATGGCTGGTGGCTGTTCAGCTATGTGCTGATCGGCGTTTGGCAGACCATGGGCTGGGGAACCATCATTTACTTAGCCGCCATCACGAACGTCAATTCTGAATTGTACGAGGCTGCCAAGGTCGATGGTGCCAATCGCTGGCAGCAATGCCTGCATGTTACGTTGCCTTGCATCCGCTCCACCATCGTGGTCATGCTGATCATGCAGCTTGGCAAACTGATGGGCGGCAGCTTCGAACGTATCGTTGCTTTGTCCAATGCCAAGGCAACCGAATTCACCACCACCATCCCGGTTCTGGTTTACAAATGGTTCCAGGGCAACAAATTCAGCGAATCCACAGCGCTTGGCCTGTTCCAGTCCGTGATCGGCGTGATTCTGGTTATCGCATCCGACCGTGTCGCCAAAAAACTTGGCGAGGATGGCCTGCTGTAAGGAGGAAAGATAGATATGACCACTGCCACAGCACCTGCTGTTGAAAAGCGCAAAAAGCCTTGGACCAAGGCCCGCGTGATTGACCTGATCATCGACATCTTCTGCTTCGTGATCGTTGGTGCAGCATCTTTGACCTGTATCCTGCCTTTCATCCATATTTTGGCAAAGTCTTTGTCCGATAATGCTTACGTTGTTGCAAACCGCGTGATTCTGCTGCCAATGAGTGATGCCGGCATCAATCTGGATGCTTACAATAAGGTGTTCCATGACCCCACCATTATGCAGTCCTTGTGGGTCACCGCCTTGGTTACCGTTGTGTTTACAGCAATCGGTATGTTTCTTACGGTTTGTGCCTCTTATGCGCTGACCCGCCCGGAATTCCATGGCCGCAAGGTGTTCACCTTTATGATCATGTTCACGATGTACTTTACCGCCGGTACGATCCCTGACTACCTGCTGATGAACCAGCTGCACATGCTGGATACCATCTGGTGCCTGATTTTGCCGCTGTGCTTTGCACCGTACAACCTGTTGATCATGAAGAACAACTTCCAGGGTTCGATCCCCGAAAGCCTGATCGAGTCCGCCCGCCTGGACGGTGCTTCCCACTTCACCATTCTGGCAAAGATCGTTGTGCCGCTGTCCAAACCCATCATGGCAACCATCGCCCTGTTCTATGCAGTTGGCCGTTGGAATGCCTACTCCGATGCGCTGTACTACATTAAACAGAATGTCTCGCTGCGCCCGCTGCAGCTCAAACTGTATTACCTGATTGTTGCCGCGAGTGAAAGCTTCCAGTCCGAGGGTGTTTCCACCGTTGCTATGACGAATCCCGAAGTTCTGAAAGCTGCCTGCATCATCTTCGCCGCTGTGCCTATCATCTGCGTATATCCGTTCATCCAGAAATACTTTGTCCAGGGCACGATGGTTGGTGCTGTCAAAGGTTAAGGCAACACCGCACAATTCCCGCCTGACGGCTTAAGCACCGCTCCGGCGGCT
>ENA-ORPF01001586-ORPF01001586.1-human-gut-metagenome-genome-assembly--contig:-NODE-1586-length-17629-cov-2.451918_pt1 | contig 17629 bp, 12 predicted proteins | sample MGYA00242140_ERZ509070 | MGnify/ENA primary metagenome ERZ509070 (study PRJEB26280, sample SAMEA2338713) | human gut metagenome | biome: human gut; feature: human-associated habitat; material: faeces... | reverse complement strand
CAGTTAAGAATTTTAAACCCAAGTTCAGTTAACTGATTAGCTACAGAAAAAATATTATGATAAGTCCCTGATATCCAAATTGTACCATTATCTTTAAGTTTGTCACGACAATCAGCAATCCATTTATAATTAAAATTATCAATGGATTCTTTGCCAAAACTACGATCCCAATCTCCTTTATCTACACAAACAATTTTACCAGATTGTACAGAAATCCCTCCATTCGAAAGAAAATAAGGAGGATCAGCAAAAATCATATCAAATTGAAAATCAAACTGTGACAAAAGTTGTCGACAATCGCCAAGTAAAAGAGTAAATGCTCCATCCGATGATTTATAATATGATTTTAAGGGCATTATACGAATTTATTCAGTACGTAAATTAAGTACCCAATTTATCCAACTAATCACTGTACTGGAACGGCGATAATATAAATTTTCAGACATGCGGTAAAGTTCGCAATGCCTCATGATATCTATTACCTCCTCTTTAGATGGGATATTAGCATTATCAATATAACTCTTCAATGTCTGTCTAAAAGGACTATGGCTAAGAATCAATTCTGCCACCCGAAGATGTCGGCTTCGCAATGGCAATTTAAAAATTTGTTTCCCTAAATTCGATAGTTTATAATTGTAGATACTCCCTTTTTTATACCGCTGAATTAAACCCAAATAAACACCTGCATTCGCATAATAATCTGACTGGCGCTCATCAAAACTATATATTTTTGCTATACCATATTTATTAAACGCTTTATTATCCGAATTCATAATTTCACAAAGGTTGATAATGCGTTCCAACGAATCTGCTTGTGGGAATTGAATTTGCGGTTCCTTGACAACTGGAATACGCTTTGGTATCTCAAGTATATCCTGTAAGGTTATCACATCGTTCTCAATACGATATTTTTTATATTGCACTCTCTTTAAGGAATTATAATTACCTATTTCTTCAAAAGCATATTCAAATAAATAATATGTACCATTACTATACAATAAAAATACAGGTCTGATAGGCTTAGTTATCTTATTAGTCCATAATCTAAAAGGATAGTAAAGTTGGCGTACCAAAAAATCTGTAGAAAGAGAACTTTTAGCTTCAATCAAACACAAAGAATTTGTTCCTTCATAACCTCCATCAATCTCTATCTGTGAGTTACTTACATCCACTAAAAGAGAAGTATCTTCACCTGACAAACAATTGACACTAAATGAGAAACTTCCAGCTCCCATTCGCCCATTTACCGTAGGCAACAAGGTCGGTTCATTCAAGAAATCCCTGAGAATATCCGAAACATATATGCTATTAATAGCCGTAGCCTCACTTGTGATATTATTAAAATCAATAGACTCAATAAATGCAGGTGAAGAAACAGGCATACTATCTGTACTATCAAAGACTTTCTCTCTATCAGATAATGCAAAATCATGATACAAGTCCATTGCACCAATAATATAGCTTCCTCGTGTAATTGGCAAAATAGACAAAGAATTATCTATAAATATCTGGGGTCTATTGACACTATGATCGTGTTTAGTCATCAAACGAGGCTCCCAAAATTCTTTAATTTGTTGTGCTGTTATAATATACTTTCCTTCATCTTTTATAGTTTGCAGAATAGGATATTTATTAAAAATTTTCGTCCAATTAGTGTCTATCTTACTTGCATTATTCATAATTTCTTATTAATACTTCAGAGACCTGTCCCCTCTTTTCAGCATCTGAATTGATGGATCGAATGGCCTTTATTTCAGTTATGTTATAGTTCTTATATAAATCAAGAATCAAATCAGTACATGAGTTTGATAAGAGAAACTTTGCCTTCTTTGCATGCAGCCAATCACAAACATTTCTCAACCGTTCTTGTTCTATACGATCAAATCCTCCCTGAGTATATCCCGTAAATGAAGAACTGTTTGATAACGGATCATAAGGAGGATCGAGATAAACGAAATCACCTTTAGAAACGTTATGTAAAGCCTCCTCGAAATCACCATTCATTATTAAGACATTGGAATTATTCAAATATAAGGAGACAGCTTTTATAGTTATCTCATTGACTATATTAGGATTCTTATATCTACCAAAAGGAGTATTAAATTCCCCAGAGCTATTCACTCGAAATAAACCATTATAACAAGTTTTATTTAGAAATATAATTCGCGAAGCTCTTTCTATGTTTGTTAATGCCGAAAATTTCTCTCTATCTCTATCCAGACTCCGAATCTCATAAAAATAGTCTGCTTCATTTTTATGTTTTTTCAAATCCGCTATCAGTTCTAATGGATTTTCTTTTATTACAGTATAAAGGTTTATTAATTCAGCATTAAAATCATTGATAATGGCATTTTTTGGCTGTATATGAAAAAGTAACGCTCCTCCACCAATAAAAGGCTCGTAGTAAGTTGCAAATTTTGAAGGCAAATACTTTTCAATTTCTGAAAGTATCTGCCTCTTTCCTCCAACCCACTTTACAAAGGGAACTACAAGTTTATTAGTTCTTCTTGATGACATACAACTGCAATTTGTAGCAAAGATAGATAATCCATTTGAAACTTGGAGAGTTTTAATCTTTTTATTTCTGAATCGTATAATATGATTTCCATAGTAACATATAAAGAGGATATACCTAATGGATATATCCCCTCTATCTAATTCATCCGTAGATTAATAGTTTTCCTTCTTCACCTCGAAATAAGCCTGTGGATGCAGACATGCCGGGCAAACTTCAGGAGCTTCCTTACCGATTTCAATGTAACCGCAGTTACGGCATTGCCATACCACTTCGCCTTCTTTAGCGAATACAGTCATATTTTCGATGTTATTTACGAAGGCAAGATATCTTTCTTCGTGACCTTTTTCTGCGATGGAGATATTGCGGTACATAGCAGCAATCATCGGGAAACCTTCCTGTTCTGCCACGTCAGCAAAGTGAGGATAATCCAGTGACCATTCTTCATGTTCGCCGGCAGCGGCAGCGCGAAGATTTTCGAGTGTATTACCGATCACACCGGCCGGATAGCTGGCAGTAATTTCTACCATACCACCTTCCAGGAACTTGAACATACGTTTAGCGTGTTCCTTTTCCTGATCAGCTGTTTCTGTGAAAATAGCTGCAATTTGTTCGTAGCCTTCTTTTTTAGCCACACTTGCAAAATAAGTGTAACGCATTCTTGCCTGTGATTCTCCTGCAAATGAAGTCAGCAGATTCTTCTCTGTCTGGGTTCCTTTAATGCTTTTAGTCATAATTCTAATCTATTTTAAAATTGGTTATTACCAAACGTAACTTGTCGTACTATTTATAACGCAAATATAAGCGATTTGTTCGTAATAAGCTCCCTTTTCTTAATGAATAAAAACTATCGATTCATAGATAAAACCTATCAACAATCAAATAGCATGTTGCTAAACATACTTATCTCGATTATTTTGCGTAATTTTGCAACCTCTACTTTGCAAAAAAGTACAGAGTACACGTATAATAACATCTAAAAATGAAGCTATTTGAATTTAAACCCAAACTGGTTTCTTGTCTAAAGAATTATTCGAAAGAAACGTTTATGGCGGACCTGATGGCAGGCGTCATTGTCGGTATCGTAGCACTTCCACTGGCCATCGCCTTCGGTATTGCTTCGGGAGTATCGCCCGAGAAAGGTATTATCACCGCTATTATTGCCGGATTCATCATCTCTCTGCTGGGAGGAAGCAAAGTCCAGATCGGCGGACCGACAGGAGCTTTCATTGTGATCATCTACGGCATCATCCAGCAATATGGCGAAGCCGGACTGATTGTGGCGACGCTTATGGCAGGTGTTCTCCTTATATTATTAGGAGTGTTCAAGCTCGGAGCCGTTATCAAGTTTATTCCGTATCCCATTATCGTCGGTTTCACCAGCGGTATTGCCGTTACCATTTTTACTACGCAGATTGCCGATATCTTCGGACTGTCCTTCGGAGGTGAAAAGGTACCGGGGGACTTTGTCGGGAAATGGATGATTTATTTCCGTCATTTCGATACCGTGAATTGGTGGAATACCATCGTAAGTATTATCAGCATCATTATCATTGCAATCACTCCCCGGTTTTCTAAAAAAATTCCCGGATCGCTGATTGCTATTATTGTAGTGACAGTGGCCGTCTATCTGATGAAAAACTATGGCGGAATAGATTGCATTCCGACCATCGGTGACCGTTTCACCATTAAGTCAGAATTGCCGGATGCCGTTGTACCGGCTTTGGATTGGGAAGCTATCAAAAATCTGTTTCCGGTAGCTATCACTATTGCAGTGCTGGGAGCTATCGAATCACTCTTGTCTGCCACCGTAGCCGATGGTGTGATAGGAGACCGTCATGATTCCAACACGGAACTAATCGCACAGGGTGCGGCAAATATCGTAGCGCCATTGTTCGGAGGTATCCCCGCTACCGGAGCTATTGCCCGTACGATGACGAATATCAACAATGGAGGTAAGACACCGATTGCAGGTGTTATCCATGCGATTATCCTTCTTCTGATTCTTCTTTTCCTGATGCCCCTTGCACAGTATATTCCGATGGCTTGCCTTGCCGGAGTACTGGTCATCGTATCTTATAATATGAGCGGCTGGCGCGTCTTCAAGGCTTTACTGAAGAATCCGAAGTCCGATGTCACCGTACTGCTGATCACTTTCTTCCTGACTGTTATCTTCGACTTGACAGTTGCCATCGAAGTAGGACTGATCATCGCCTGCGTACTCTTCATGAAACGTGTCATGGAAACTACTGAAATCTCCGTCATTACGGATGAGATCGACCCGAATAAAGAATCGGATATCGCCGTCAATGAAGAAAACATCATGATCCCTAAAGGAGTGGAAGTATATGAGATCAACGGCCCTTACTTCTTCGGTATCGCTACAAAGTTCGAAGAAACGATGGCGCAACTGGGAGACCGTCCGAATGTGCGCATCATCCGTATGCGTAAAGTTCCGTTCATCGACTCCACAGGTATTCATAATCTGACTACACTTTGCGAAATGTCGCAGAAAGAAAAGATTACCGTCATTCTTTCCGGAGTCAATGAGAAAGTATATAAGGTGTTGGAGAAATCCGGATTCTATGAATTGCTGGGAAAAGAAAATATCTGCCCGAACTTCAAGGTAGCGCTGGACAGAGCGGAAGAAGTCATGAAATAAAGAGATTCCAACATAAAGAAAGAGCCATTTTAATCCCGAAAAGCAGGAGATAAAATGGCTCTTTTTTATTTTAAGAGAGGGATTACCACTCCACTAAACTTTTAAAAACAAGCCACGTTTATACATCATTCTCAACAGGAAGAAAAGAATAAGATAGTTAGCAAAAGTAAGCCATACGGGATAATAATCTCCCATGTATTGTTTCAGTCCGTAACTGACTGAATCAGCAATGCAACGGAAGTTCACCACTTCGCCCAACAGATAAGCCGTGATGGAATTCATACCATACACTTTCAGCCAGTTCAACCCGCGGCTGTGTCCTTTATAGTCAATCCAATAATAAAATAATGCCATCAACAGAAAGCAATAACCACCGGATAGTAATGTCATACTACCTGTCCACAAACGCTTAATGATGGGCATCTGCAAACTCCAAAGCATCGCCAGCCCTACTAAAAGCACACCAATGACCGACAGAGTCTGTACCACCTTTTTACGATTCGCTTTCCCTTCTTTCATAATCTTTCCGGCAAAAGCTCCGAGCATGACAGTCACTCCGAATGTCAGACTGCTCCATATCCATGTGTAATTATAATAAGGTGAAAAGCTCCACGTTCCGTCCTCATTCCAAAAAACACCATCTCTGAAACGACCTAAGACCCATCTGTCCACCTGTTCGGCAAAATTTCCAGCCGGTGTGAAGTCACCCAAAAATGTCATGGGAATCCAGTATATGAAAAGCAACAATAAAGTAATTCCTATCTGCCACCTGAATGAAAAATGTAACTGAATGACTGCCGCAATAAAATAGCCGACAGCAATAGACTGCAAAGTATTTGAATAGAGATAAATATGTCTGCTGTCCAGTCCAAGCAGATTTCCCTGAACAATCATTCCGAAAATAAACAGCAGAAACACCCGCCTCAGAATCCTCCGATAGACGGGCCAGTAACTGCCGGACATACCGACGTACTTTGACAGTGAAAACGGCATCGAAGCACCTGTCATAAAGAGGAACAACGGCATCACAAGATCCCAGAAACGGAATCCCTCCCACACTTCATGATCAAACTGATAAAGGATATCATTGAGAAACGGCAAGTTCAACTGTCGTGCCAATGCCGCAAACACCGGCTGAAAGAAGACTAGAAGAAATAGATCAAAACCCCGAAGAATATCCAAAGAAGCAAGTCTGGATGTGTTATTCTCTGATAATTTACTCATAGTATTAACAAATTCATATTATTATTCAGTTATTGTCTCATCAAAAACATATGCTGTAAAGCGTCTTAATACAAATATATTCAAAACTTCTTTCCCCTGCAAGTACCTCGGAAAGGAAATGAATCATTGGAATAGAAGCTAAGTTAGAGTAAATCGACCAAAATCTGTCAGAGAATGACTAAATAGTATTATTCCATATTCAAATTAGGTTGTAATTTTGCCCTAGACCTAAGTGAAGTATTTGTCAAATCCTAATTAATAAAACAATAGTATGAAAAAACATTTTCTGATTTTTACAATCTCTCTTCTATTTTTCTCGCTTGCACAAGGCAAAGTGAAGCTCCCTGCCATGATGGGAGATCATATGGTACTCCAACAAAACAGTTCCGTTAAGCTATGGGGATGGGCAGACGGCAAAAAGGTGACTGTCACCACCTCTTGGAATAACCGTACTTATAAGGTATCGACAGACGATGAGGGAGCATGGCTGGTCAAAGTGGATACTCCTGCCGGAAGTTTTACTCCTTATTCTATTACCATCAGTGACGGAACCCGGGTCACGCTATCGGATATATTAATAGGGGAAGTATGGATATGCTCCGGTCAGTCTAACATGGAAATGACCATGAAAGGAAACATGGGACAACCCATCGACCATTCGCTGGAAACTCTTCTGAACGCAGGCAACTACCGCGACCGTATCCGTTTTATCACTGTCCCCCGAACCAAAGGAGTGAAAGAACGGACAGACTTTGAAGGAGCGAAATGGGAAGTTTCTTCGCCCGAAACCACTATGGATTGCAGTGCCGCAGGTTACTTCTTTGCCCGACAACTGACGGAAACGCTTCATCTCCCCGTAGGACTGGTCATCAACAGTTGGGGAGGGTCACGAATCGAGGCATGGATGACAGAAGAAACGCTCGCCTCCGTGGAAGGCGCAAATATAGAGGCCGCCAAAAATCCAAAGTTAGATACGAATAGCCGACTGCAATGTCTGTATAATATCATGTTACTGCCTGTGAAAAACTTTACGGCACGCGGATTTCTATGGTATCAGGGAGAGTCGAATCTATTCAACTATCAGATCTATGCTCCGATGATGACCGCAATGGTCCAGCTTTGGAGAAATGTATGGGAAGCACCGGATATGCCTTTTTATTATGTCCAGATTGCTCCGCACAAATATGGAAACAGCCGGAATATAAATTCCGCCTTATTGCAGGAAGCACAAATGAAAGCATTACAGACAATCCCCAACTCCGGAATGATTCCTACGATAGATGTCGGCGACGAGTTCTGCATTCATCCTCCTCAGAAAAATGTAGTAGGACTCCGGCTGGCCAATCTCGCACTGACTAAAACATACGGTCTCCATAAATTTCCATCTACCGGACCAATGATGACAAAGGTGGAATATTCCAAGAACAAAGCGATCGTCACGCTCGACAATGCTCCTTCCGGACTGGCACCGGGCAACTATGAATTGGAAGGTTTCGAGATTGCAGGAGCCGACAAGAAATTCTATCCGGCAAAAGCACGGATTGCAGGTCGCACAAGAAATGTGGAAGTATGGAGCGATCAGGTCGCCCAACCGGTAGCCGTACGGTATGCTTTCCGTAATTATGTAGGAAACATCACTTTACGCAATACATTAGGGATTGCTGCTTTCCCGTTCCGGACAGATACATGGGATGATGTAAAGTAAGAGCTGATTAGCCTCTGTGCAGGGTATATATGCCCTGTGTACAGGAGCTATATATCCAACGCGCAGGAGCTATATATCCAATATGTTGGGCATATAGCTCCTGTATATTGAATAATAGTCCTTTTTCAATACACTATATTTTATTCATTCCTGCACAGTTTTGAACTAATAGAATAAAGATTACTATCTAATAGAATGATTCTCACTTCATAAAAAGAGTATTCAAATGAAGAAATCCCTAACCAGATTAAATATGGAGGTAGCAGACTGAAGGACTGCTTGTGAAAGTAATCCTTCCCGTCTGTCTCCCAAAAAGGATGCCAATAGTTCCCCACAGGCATCCTCTTTTATTATATATCAATGATTTACACGAAACACATTCTAGAATGAATGCATTCTCAGTTGCTTATCAACCAACATTCCGTCTTTCAGATTCAGATCAAACTTCACTTTACGTTTCGCTTTCAATTTCAGAATAAAGAGTTCTTCCGAACCTTCCAAAGCCTCCTGTTTTCCCATATTGACGAAAGTAGGATAGAGAGATTTCACACCATTCGTATGCAGGCGGTCATAAGTCAGATTTTCCATTGCTTTCATATTCAGCGGTTCCACGCCTACAAATTCATAGTCGCTCTGATCATAAGGCAAAGCAAAGCTAAGTGCATTAACCGAACGCAGATCATTACCTTTCACACGGATTTCAACGATTTCATCCTTCTGGTACTGCTTCTTCGGAGTGCTGATAGACAGAGAGCCGGATACTTTCTCCGTAGCTTTCCTGTCGACACCGCCGTTGAGCTGAGTGGCTACGACAGAAATATCATAAGCATCTATCAAGTCATTCATGTTGATATCGCCTTTGCTGATATAACCTTCAAAGTCTGAGTCGCCACGACGCAATCCGGTATAGTTCATATAAGAAGTCAGGTCATTGCGGTCGATCTTGCCATCATTGTTGATGTCGCCTTGCAGGTAGCTTGCCGTTCCCGGTACTTTGAATACGTAGATCTCACGACCTGAACCGTAGTTTCCTACACCTGCCGTAACGTTCAGTTTGATGTAACGTGCACTTGGACGCTCTGTGAAAGTAAATACTTTTACATCACCATTCCGCTGCCATTCGAATGCTCCGGCTTCCGTCCAGTTTTCTTTGTCCATACTGTAAGATACCGTTCCTTTCAGCAGTGTACCGTTGCCGGCATCCGCACGGGGCAGATAATGGAACTTATCCAGTTGGTTAACTGTTTTGAGGTCGATAACCAAATCCAATGGTATGGAGTTAACATTATACTTCGTATGCCAGGTATCTCCCGATTCGGAGAAGTTGAACAATCGGTCTACACCGAATCCTCCCTGCGATGCGGCAGTCGATTCGCCTCCAATGCCACGAATAGCAAATTCCAGCGGATTAGTCTTCGTTTTCACCTGAATCTCTGCCCATTCGGACACACCGTCTTTGTTGACAGCACGCACTCTGAATGCGTAAGGAGTATCCGCTTTCAGATCTTCAAACAGTAAGTGAGTATCCCGGATAGTCGTATAAAGCATTCCGTTAAATTCAATCTCATAGTAATCGGCATTGGGTACTTTGTCCCAAGTCGGTTGCAGGGTATATGCTTCTCTGTTCTGCTCGCTTACCTGAGCGTTTTGCGGTGCAGACAGAGTTCCGGTGCTTACCAAGTTCCGGTCGGCCGGTTCAAAGCGGAAACCTTCCACGTCCAGTTCGATACGATTGGCGGTAACGTCGGTGCTTCCCAGTTTGATGTGCAACAGCGGATTCTTTGTGATAACCACTTTCTCAAATTCACTTCCTTTGGTTGCAAACTTATTCAGATTGGGGGTTTCTTCGTACCAGAATACGTTTTCTCCATTCAGAAGTTCCGCTGCCGTGCTTACTTCCGTCAGTTTTACTTTCTTGTTGTTGATTCTTGCAGTCAGTTTCTTTGGTTTCTCCGTGACGTTGATGCGCAGTTCCGTCTTTTTATCTTTTACAAAACCATCGAAACTTCCGGCTGTGGGATGAATGGTGATAGTCACACGGTTCTTTGCGTCTACGTTCGATTCGATCAGAGTAGATACCGATTTCTCCTGACGGTAGGCTTCCGTCACACCGTCGTCGTCATATTCTACGGTTGCAGTATGGCGGTTCGGATAAAATTCATAAATGCGAAGTGAGGGGTCTATTTCGCTGACATTATTGTTAGGTTGTGTCATCGGAATAATAGCGCCGTTTTTTACAAATACGGGTAACTTCCAGACCGGAGTATCGAAGTTGCTGAGAATACGGTTGCCTTCGTATTTCTCTCCGCTGAAATAGTCTATCCAAGTGCCTTCGGGCAGATAAATTCCATTGCGGATATCATTGCCCTCTTTATCAGCTTTCGTATTCTGATAGACAGGGGCTACGAGAAAGTCAGTACCATACATATATTGGTAGCGGGTAGCCGTTCCGTATGTATATTCATTCGGATAGTCGAGGAACATGGCACGGATGAGAGGCATACCATCGACCGCTTCACGGGCAAAGCTATACGTGTAAGGCATCAGTTCCGATTTCAGTTTGAGATACATGCGGTTTATGGATGTAGCTGGTTCGCCTAAAGCATGGGGGTACTTTTCGTTGGCGCCCCAGCCATCCATATTCAACTGCATGGGGGTAAATGTTTTCCATTGGAAATCACGTATATTGACTGCCGCATTCCTTCCACCAAAGATACCGTCCATATCCGAGCAGATATTCGGTTGACCGGACAGACCGGAACCTATATAAGTAGGGATGTGAAAACGGATATATTCCCATTCGCCTCCGGTCTGGTCGCCCGACCAGATGCCGGCATAGCGTTGTGTGCCTGCCCAGCCGTCCAGTGAAATGATAAAGGGACGGGCATCATTGCCATAATAAGGCATAATATGTCCTACGTCCGCCACTCCGTTCAATCCGAAGGAATAGCCGGCTCCTACCCATGCCACGTCGGTTTTGAGTACACGCACACCGGCATCACGGACTTCTTTCACGATGTCACGTTGCAACAAGGCGCTTACACCTTCCTTCGGGTGCAGGTCCGACTGTGTCCAGAGTCCTATTTCCACTCCGTTCTTGCGGGCGTAGTCTCCCAGGCTTTTCAGATTGGCGATGTTGCCGTCCAACGTTTCCGTCTGTCCGTATCCGGCTCCGTAACCGTCGTTCGGCAGTAACCATCCGAGAGGCATATCATAATTCTTGTAACGGTCGATAACGGCACGTGCCGAGAACTGATAATTGTTCTTTTCACCATTCAGAGACTCTTTGATGCCGCCATTGTCTTTCTGGCTTTCTTTATAACGCTTTCCGTCTTCAAAGAGGATTCCTTTCTCGTCTTCCTTCCAGTAGTCACGGTTGTAGGCATTGAGATGTCCTTCGTAAAAACCGAATTTGGGCAACAAAACGGGGTTTCCCGTCAACTGATAAAAATCATTCAACAGGGAAACGACTCCGTCGTTGACCATATAGAAAATATCAAGGTAAGAAGAATTGTGAGACAGTTTCACTATGTTTTTCTCTGTTGCTCCAAAGTCGTATTCACCTTTCCGGAATGTGTACCACATCATTCCGTAACCATTGGTAGACCAGTAGAAAGGGGCAGGGGAGGCCACTCCGCCATCCGTCCAGCTATTCTGATTTTCGATAGCAATGACTTTGCCTTTATGAGAGAAACGTCCGTTTTGCACACCGCCTCCGTAGAAGTATTCTTCGGGATTCTCCTTTAAGGTTACAGTTACTTCTTTAGGACCGAATACCACCGGAGCGATTTCTTCGATCACACATTTGCCGGTTAACGGATTAAAGACTTTCATCAGTCCGGTCTGCTTATTCAGTTCAATCCGTACTTGGGCGGTGGTGAGGGTGATATATCCATCTTTCTCGTCCACCGAAAGTCCGGAAACTTTGCGTCGGGGCTGGTCTACAAGTATCTGTGCTTCAGGTTTCGCTTTGGGGTCACGGATGATGCCTCCGGAATTGTCCTGAAAGACACGGAAAATATTCTCTCCGTAAAAGTCGATAGTCATCCGTTGCTGGTTCGCGAACAGTACATCAACCGTCGTCGGGTTTATTTTCTCTGCACGAAGGATTCCCGAAGTCTGTTCCTGGCGGACGGATGCCGAAGAAACATCACTCTGATCCGATGCTGCGGATGCCTGTATGGAAGAAAGGGAAATCGGACATAAGAATAAAATGGCGGTAATACGCCTGAGATGTCGTAAAGAGATGGGGGTTTCTTTTTTCATGTTTTTATTTATTTAGTATTAGACATTAAGTGCCTTTGTATATTCTTTTAAAAATGGTATTAACTAATTCAGATGACATACTATAAGATTATTAGTGTCAGATTGTAAAATTACTCGTTTGGTAATAAATACACTTCATCTTTGGGTTACCCTAAATCAGAAGCTGCTTTATTATTATTTATTCACAAATCCCATGAGGATAAGCGGAGGTCAATAGCGTGTCACCTTATTCGTAGTCGATTTCAGATATTCAAAGCGGTTGATCAATTCGCCCAACTTCTTCGGGTATTTGGTTGCTACATTTTCCTGCTGCCCGATATCTTTTTTCAGATTATAGAGCTTATATCCATATCCCAGACCGATAAAGTCTCCGTCTTCCTTGCTATACGGATTATAATAAGGAGGAATCAGCGCCCAGTCACCCTGACGATAGGCGTAATTGAACATTCCTTCAATGACAAGTTCTTCACGTCCTTTCTTGCTCTTGCCCAAAAAGGTGTCCAAGGTATTTTCACTGTCCAGCTTGTCCGGATAAGACTGCCCTAACAAGGCGGCAAAGGATGCCAGCAAATCCATTTGGCAAACGAATGCATCGGAAACCTGTGGTTTAACTGCTGCCGGCCAGCGAAGCATAAAAGGTATACGTGTACCACCATCGAACATACTTGTCTTTCCTCCGCGAAGCGGACCGGCTATCTTATGGTCTCCTACCAGCTCCACCGCATCGTCTTTGTATCCGTCATCCAGTACCGGACCATTATCACTGGTCAGCACGACGATTGTATTTTCAGCCAATCCCAGTTTATCCAGTTCTTTCAGAAATTCGGATACACACCAGTCGGCTTCCAAGATAACATCCCCACGGGGTCCCATCCCCGACTGACCTACAAAACGTTCGTTGGGAACACGGGGTACGTGTGGTTGATGTAATCCGTAATAAAGAAAGAAAGGAGCATCTTTATGGTCATTGACAAATTGCTTCGCCTTGTCCAAAAACAATTCCGCCATTTCCTCATCTTTCCATTGTGCCGCCTTACCACCTTTCTGAAATCCGATACGGGGTACCCCATTGACTATCGAACCGGCATGTCCCACACTCGGGTGCATCCGGAGCAGTTCGGGATTATTCTTTCCGGTAGGTTCTCCCGGAAAATTCTGCCGGTAATCCACATACAACGGATCATTGGGGTCTAGCCCCACTACACGTCCGTTTTCGAGAAATACACATGGGACACGGTCGTTCGTTGCTGCCTGAATAAAGGAATAATCGTATCCTATTTCGGCAGCTCCCGGATGTACCTCTTTATTCCAGTCTACTTTACCGTCTCCCAATCCGATATGCCATTTACCTACAGAACCGGTAGCATATCCGGCTTGTTTCATCAACTTGGGTAAAGTAATCTTCTGGGTGTCGATAATTAATGCCGCATTGCCGGGCAGAATTTTTGCATCGGTATTTGTCCAGGGATAAAGACCCGTCATTACGGAATAGCGGCTTGGAGTAGAGGTTGCCGCTGTACAGAAACCTTGTGTGAAACGGATTCCTTCATTCGCCACACGGTCCATGCCCGGTGTGGAAATACGATGGGCACCATAACAACTCAAGTCACCGTATCCCAAATCATCGGCGACGATCAGGATTACATTTGGTTGCTGCTTGTCAGCCGGTCGTTCCTCCGGATGAGCTTGTCCGGCTGTCAGCGTAGCAGGCATTGAAGAAATGCCTGCCAAAGCATAAAAGGCTAAATTCGTGTTTTTCATGTTTTTAGTTATTAAAAATTAGGTATGTTATTAATCTAAGGATTTACTTTAAATCTAATCCGATATTCTTGTATCGCCAATGTATCCCTGACTCCTAACGAACTAACGACTTCAGGATTGAATTCGTTAAAGGTCTTACCTCCCATTTTTGAATAAGAATAATCTGTATATTCAGATATCTTGTACAATAAATAACATAATTCAATATCCTGATAAGAACCGTATGCTACCCTTACTTCTTTAGTTCTATATCCTCCATTCGGAATAGGAAACTCCGGATCATATCTCATAGGATATTTCAGCATTTTAGAATATATCGAATTAATATCACCTTCAAATAGAAAACCTAAACGAGAAGAAAATAAAAACTGACTGCCATTCTTTTCTACATCATAAACAAATGGGTCATCTTTAAATCTCACACTATCTTCCGAACAAAAACAAATAGGTATCAACGAATTCTTTATATCCATATTATCCGGAATACCCGGTAGAACAACATTAGAACTATATGCAAATTGCATTATTTTATCCGTATCATAAATTTCCTCTTTGTTCGTAAACATTCTGATATTGGAAACTTTCACTACTTCACTTCCATAAAGGGTTACAGGGAAATCTACTTCATCCTCTTTTTCACATGAAACACATATTATGGACAAAATCCCTATACTTAATATAGCTAAAATATTCCAATTCTTCATTTGAGTATATTTTGAAAGTGTTTTTCGGTATTTTATTTACTAATCAATATCTTATCCATCAATAGGATGCTGTTGCCGGAATTCCCGTTCGCTTTATCAATTCTACAATCCGGTCCAGTTCTTCATGAGTGGCTTTCTGCAGATCATGGTCGGGAGTCTCCCTGTCAATCGTATAGATCATTACCTGACTAGGAGCTATCTCCTTGACTGCTTCCAGCCAGGGGAGCACAAACTCATCGGATGTATTATTCATATCTTTCCCAAGGTAACTACCTTTCAGAAACATAGTCTGAATAATACAATTTCCTTTGAATTCTTTCATCTTTTCGATGATCTTCCTTACGGAATATTTCCCGTTGGGACGATCTAGGAGATGAATGTATTCTTCGTTCACCGTATCCAGCTTCAGGATATTATTATCTATCTTGTTCAATGCATCGAATACTGCAGGACGGTCAATGAAGGTAGAATTGCTCAATACACTTACTTTTGCATTCGGGAAATAGTGGTCACGAAGTGCCAGTGTATCTTCTATGATTTCCGGAAAATGAGGGTGGGCAGTCGGTTCACCGTTTCCGGCAAATGTGAGTACATCAGGGGCGGGACCGTTCTTCTGCATATCTTTCAGCTTTTCTTCCAGGGCGATGCGCACTTCTTCACGAGTGGGCAGATGCTTCTTCGGACGATGGTCGGCATTGAAGCCGCATTCACAATAAATGCAGTCGAACGAGCAGACTTTGCCGTCTTCCGGCAATAAGTTGATTCCCAAAGATACACCCAAGCGGCGGGAATGAACAGGGCCGAAGATGGGTGAAGGAAAAATAATAGTCATCTTTTTATTAATTGTTTTAATATGAGTTCAATATCAATACGAACGTTTATCACATCAAACTCACATTATTTTATCATTTACTATTTCATAATATCCAGAGGCAAAGATACTTTAAAACTTAATACGGAGTTGCATTTGTACGTCAGCTTTTTTATTTCCAAGGATTAAATCATTGCCGGAACCTATTTCATTCCGGTCGAGATAAACGGTTTCTCCGAATTTAGTTATAAACATCCAATGTTCATTCGGTTCATATCTCAGACGAACGGCACAGCGAAATCCACGGCCTTGAAAGGAGGGAGTGTAAAATGTATAAAGCAATCCCTTCTCTGATACATATACCCGCGAATCATAGTCGTCTGTAGAAAAATAACTGCCTTGAACGTCAGCAAACAGCCTGGTCCAAGGCAGTTGGGAGGACATCATTTGTGTAACTTGATATCCTTTACTAGCAGCCCTGTCTTGAGAATGAAAATGGTTGTAATCTAAAGTTGTACGACAGCTAAACACATCTCCATAAAAATAGTTCAAACGATATCGAAGTTGGTGATGAAAAATAGGAAGCGTTAGGTTTTCTTTGCTACCTGTCAAGTCACGCTCTTTCTGTTTATAACGATATTTCAAGTACATTGTCAGATTACTGTGCGGAGTAAACGTAGCCTGAAGCAATCCGTCCATACCTCGGGAAGGTTTACTGATCCGGTATTTCTTCCACGGGAAAGAAAACAGATCGAAGGAAGCAAGGACGTGCCAATGGCGGAAAGGGGAAGTTTCCAACCCCAGATAATATCCCTGTTCGTTTTGAACCGCACTTCCTTCTCCAAAAGAATGGGCGAACATAGCCCAATAATTATATGAGTAGTATCGTTGTACGATCATCAACTGAGTTCCTTCCACCGGTGAATACTGAAGACGGTTCAAAGTAGCACTGCCTTGTTTTCCCATAGCCGTCTCTCCTTGGAAAGAAAAGCGATGCCAGCGGTAAGCATAGTCTATTCCTAAATTGTAGAACTGATTTCCATGAATGTTGTATTGGGAATAACCTGTTAATTGCGGTTCATAAGGTCGGTTGAAAACATAGTAAATACCGGTGATACCCAGTCGGATACGGTTGTGTTGATAACTCACGTGTCCACCTGTTAATTGCATGGTGAATAGGTTCTTTTTATCCGCTTCTTTTTGACTTCGGTGCAGTCCGGTTTTATAGATAGAGGTGATTTCTCCGTCAGTGATTACTCCATCTAATGAACGGTGTGAATAGAAACCGGAAAGATCCCAATCTTTAGATAAAGCAACAGTGGCGGCCACTCCCCGAAAATAATTGTATTCATCGCTGGAAGAGTGTTTCTTTATTCCGCCACTGCGATTGTTGAAAGAAGAGGCATAAATTGTTTTTCCCATCAGATAATCAGTGCTAATCACTAATCCTTGTCCGAAACTAAGCCGATAGTTACCAATAGCTAATGCTTTTAATCGTCCACAATTTTTTAATAACAGATAAAAGGAATAATAATCGTAGCCGTAGCGATTGTGTAAAGCTCCAAAAGGTTCTCCAGCATCTTTTTCAGCAACGACTCCTGCATAGAGTCGGTCACTGTATCGGAAACTGTATTTCACAGAGTTATAAACAGAAGGTCCTAAATAGGTATGTTCATAACCTTTTCGCCTATAAAATGGTATATCAAAGCGAGTTAACAGCTCATTCTTTCCATACTTTGCTGCGCTTTTCAACAGACTTTTCCACCGAAAAGCAGGTTCATTGTTAATAGCTTTTATACAGACAAAAGGTAGTAAATACTGGATTGTTTGCCTATCTATCTCTTCTACCAGTTGAAGTTCATAGATGGTTTTCATCTGTCCGTGTATATAGATGTAGGCCAGCAGATGTTCAATCTGAATATCACTAAGGAAAGGAAACTGTTCGAGTTGTTCACGGGTAGCAACATTCAAATTAACTGGT
>ENA-ORPF01001583-ORPF01001583.1-human-gut-metagenome-genome-assembly--contig:-NODE-1583-length-17650-cov-8.334470_pt1 | contig 17650 bp, 16 predicted proteins | sample MGYA00242140_ERZ509070 | MGnify/ENA primary metagenome ERZ509070 (study PRJEB26280, sample SAMEA2338713) | human gut metagenome | biome: human gut; feature: human-associated habitat; material: faeces... | reverse complement strand
ACATTCATAATACACCTCATACATATAACTAGACCAAAGCTTGACTCTTACTTTATCAGATTCGGCAAGTGATGTCAATACAATATAAGTAATGAGGTTTATTGAGACTAACGAAGTTAAATATTTGGATATAAAAAAAGCCCCTCCAAAGAGGGGCTTGGTTTAATTAGGATTTATTTAGTATTTTAAAGCGATACCGGTTATAACCGCATAGCCTTTGTTATTGTTATCGGAATTCCGATCGACGCCTTTGGAGTTGCTGTAAGCATTAACCCAGAACAATTCAAAATATTCATTCAGCGAATAACGGTTGGCCTGAATAAATATGTCATCGCGGTTACGGGTGTTTTTGGCTTCGGAATGGAGATAAGCAAAATTGGTTTTGAAGCGGCCAAAATCATATCCGACACTGAAGTCCCATGCCTCGCCTTCTCGGTAATTATCAAAATATGCCGGCAGATGCGGGCTGCGTGCCGTGGTGGAAATCGGATTTTTATCGCCGTCAATATAAGCGTTTTTATATGATGTCGAAACGTTAAATTTATCGACAACCCAGCGAACACCGAAAGCCCATTCATTATCGGTACGGTTAAACAGGCCGTAAGCCACCGAAGTATATAAATCACCCAAGCCGGGATTCCATTTGTTTTGCATGGCTGCGGTGTAACCGTCTTCTTTTTTCTGATAGCTGGTATAACGGCTGACCATACCGCGGCGGCTGGCATTATCCGGCGCATAGCTGAAACCGAATTTGGTGTTGCCGATCATCGGCGTGAAATAACTGAATTTGAAAGAACGCCCGTCATCCATAATATTGGTTGATTTCGGGGTCGCAAATTTGACGGTCTTCAGGCCGTTGACCCAGTTGGCGCTGGTCAGCCAATATGGCAGATTGCTGTCCTGGATACCTATCCAGGTAATTTCCTGCGCCCCTTGGTGGAGCTGAAAGGCTGCATTGTAGGTGTGACCGACGGTAAATTTACCGTATTTGGGATTTTCAGCCAATGCATACGGATAAAAGCGCCAGTCGCCGTCGTTATAATCTTTGTCATGCTGGCGGAAGACCAAGGTATAATCGGCATGAACCCCCAGCCGGGTTTGATTTTCAAATTTGTAAGCCCCTTCCAGATTGCCGTCCGAGCGAAAAACCAAACGATTGGGCATATTGCTCACATTATTATTGTCCCGGGTTTCCATAATGCCGTAATAAACGCCGGCCATTCCGGACTGCGAAAACTCAAAGCCGTGGGCTGCCGCCATACCCGGCAAAGCCGTGGCGGCACATAAGGTCAGTAATAATTTTTTCATAAGGCCCCCTTCAGATAGTTGCAAAGGATATAACCAACTATAACGGCAAGGATTTAAGAATGCCTTAATTTCCCTTTCCCCGATACCGACAGACGAAAAAATGCCAACTGTTTTCTGTCCATTCAGGCTGTTCAAACAGATATTTTCTTCGCTTTTTCATATATTTACAAAATAATAATTTTATGATATGATAAGTTTATATTTTGTCACATTTAGTCAAATAGAAATGAAAAAGAATCGGTCTGATATAAGGGAAAAACTGCAATGGGCAAAAGAGAGACTCAGGAGCCCAAAACTGGGTCGTGTTTCCAAACAACGTTGCCTGGTTTATATTTCCGCCATGCTCTTATTACTGGGCAGGAGCCAGAAAATGTCTGCGGAAACCTATTCTGGCAGCAGTGAAGAAATGCCCCGAACCGAGATGCGAGCTGCAATTTCCAATAATTCTGACATTGCAGAAACAAACATTGCCGATAAAAATATCTTTACAATGACAAATGAAGAAGTCCTTAAGCATTTTGATATTACCGAACTTTCGCTGTCTGAGCTCTGCCTGTCCAAACCGAATAAAAAGTTCAGCTTTACGGCAGAAGAACTTCAGGCAATGAAACCGGGACCGTTGGCTAGAAAGCTGATTCAGCGGGCAAAAGCCGAGGCCTGGGGAAAAAACTGTAAAGGAAAATGTTACAAATCAGGCAAAAACGTAATGTTTTCACCGATTGTCCGCAAACAGCTCTTACAGGTAGATAACAGTTATGTTCCCCAACAGCGCTGGGGGAGCCTGTCTGCCTATATGGGCAAAGAGGAAATGGAAGCATTGCCGCAGTTTGTCGGCTGTGAACTGCCGCATGAAAACATCAAAGACGTTCCGGACGGTACCGTATTAATTTTTATGCCAAGCAAAAAGCACCCCACGGACATTTTGCCTATAAATACGACAAATATCTGCTTTCGGACGGGCAGGAAGTAATTGCCAATATTCCCGAAGACAAATATTCGGGTGTAGTTGCCTTTTTCCCGGTTGACAATGTTATCAGCACAAGTGAAGCAACCCATAGCCAAAATCTTGCCGATTATTCAGCTTATTTAAAGTTCAAAAATGCAGATTTAGGCAGTATGCAGACGACACTGCTGACCGATGCGGTTATTTCTTCCCTGCCGCCGCAGTCTCTTGTCATCAGAGATTGAAGCTTTTTAATAATTGTCCGGGAGGTCGTTCTCAAGCAGGATAATCTTTTTGCGCTCCGTTTTCAGGGCATGGGCATGTTCCAAGCCGTCTTTTAAGCTTTCCGCGATATAAAGTTTTTCGGCAGGAAAGCCGGCATCCGCCAATCCCCGGGCAATCGGGCGGGTTTGTTTTTCGCCCACCAAAATGACATAGTCACAGACCCGGGCCGCATTTTGGCCAAACTCACGGTTCAATGTCTCCTGCGCTTCGCCGAGTTCAACCATTCCCGGGGTGATCATTATTTTATAATCGTCAAACAAAGACAAAGTGCGCAATGCGGCTTGGGTTCCGTTAGGATTGGAGTTGAAGCCGTCGTCTATAACGGCAAAGCTGCCGTGGTCAATCAGCTGTAAACGGTGCGGCACGGCGGTAATTTTTAAAAGTCTCGGTTTCAAGGCGGTCAGCGGTATGCCCAACAGGTGACACATTGCCAGCGCGCCGGTGAGATTGACGATATTGTGTTCGCCCAGGAGTGCGGTTTGAAAATCGCAGCTTTGGCCGTCCGGCGTATGCAGGGTAAAGGCCGTGCCGCGGGAAGAAACTTTTACATCAGATGCCCGGTAATCATTTTCATCGTTTAAGCCGTAAGTCATAAACCTGTGCCGCGGCGGATTGGCGCGAATCAGCGCATTATCGCCGTTAAGCAGCAGAAAACCGACTTCCGGCAAAGCATCGGCCAATTCATATTTGGTTTTAATAATATTTTCCTGAGACTTGAAACTTTCCAAATGCTGCTGCCCGAGCGCGGTGATAATGCCGTGGCGGGGACCGGCAATTCCGCAAAGCTCCTTAATGTCGCCGACATTCTGTGCCCCCATCTCGCAGACAAAAATTTCATGATATGGTTTAAGCTGCCCGCGTATGGTTTTGACCACGCCCATCGGCGTGTTATAGCTTTCCGGCGTCATCAGAGAATTAAACTGCGCCTGCAACAGCGTGTTCAAATAATATTTAACACTGGTTTTGCCGTAGCTGCCGGTGATGCCGATGACGGTCAAATCAGGACAGGCCTTTAAAATTTTGCGGGCTTTGACAATATAGGTATGGCGGCGCCAGGCTTCAAACGGCATATTGATATAATCAGCCAACAACAGCAACAGCGGAATTGCCGCATAGGTCAGCGGCAGCCAGAAAAGGGCGATTTCCCATCCGGCATAAAAACCGGCCGCCGTCAGAGCCAAAACGGTCAGCAGCAAACGGTCAACCCGATGGGTATAGACCAGCGGCTTTTTGGCCTTGCGGGGGCGCATACTCCAACCGGCCAGGACAAATGCGATTGCCAGTACCGTTTCGTTCAGAGGCTGACGCCAGCCGTAAACCGCCAAAACCAGCAGCAGTATCTGCCCCCAGAGGCGCGGCGAATTGTGCCAGAGCCATTTCAACTGAACTTTCGGCTTATAGGCGTTCAACTGAAACATGTGGGTAAAATAACGGATAGCCAGCAAAGAAGCGGCAGCTCCCAAAACAAAGCAAACAACAGGCAAAATCATCTTAATCTCCGATGTTCAGAAAAGATTTTATAACTTTGGCAAACAAATAAGGCTGCTCAAGAAAAGAGTAATGTCCGGCGCCGGAGAACACCACCAGTCCCGAGCCTTTAATCTGTTTTTCCATTTTACGGCCGTCGCTCAGAGGGGTGGCGGTATCTTTGTCCCCCCATATCAGCAGCGTTTCCGCCGTTATTTGCGGCAGCAGCGGTTCCAGATCCTCGTTGACGGCCTTGACCAGGCTGCCGCGCATTACCGGCGACGCGGCGGCATAGTCCGCCGAACCGAATTTCTTCTGAAAACGGTTTAAGGCATCGGGAAAAAGTTTTGTCATCAAAGGAAAATTCAAAACCGCCTTGCCCAATTTGTACAACCTTACCCGCAGTTTATAAGCCAACGAACGGTGCGGCATGATGCCTGCGGCATCAACCAGAATGTTTTTGACAATCGCAAAAGGAAGATTTTTGCGGGCAGAGAGCTTAATAATAACCCTGCCGCCGTACGAATGCCCGAGCAAAATAACCTTTTTCCGCTTAAACTGATGCAAAAATTCGACCACAAAATCAGCATAGTCGTCCACGCTCCATGCCGCGGGCGGTTCCTCACTGCCGCCGAATCCGGGAAAATCGGGTGCAACGACTTTATAGCGGGCGGCAATCACGTTCATAATATTTTCATAAAGGCTGCTGTCAGCCCCCCAGCCGTGGAGCAGGCAGACCAAATCGCCCTCCCCGGCCTCGCGGTAATTGATTTTTAATCCCTTAATTGTTGTGTACACGGCGGCAAATCTTTACGGTATGTTAATCAGAATCGTTGTAGTTTTCTTTCTATATTGATAGCTTTTTTATCTTAAATAAACCTTAAAAGAGAGACTTAAAATCATGAAAACGAGAGTTGCGGTTATTTTCGGCGGCAAAAGCACCGAGCATGAAATTTCCATTATTTCTGCCGTTCAGGCCATGAACAACATGGATGCCGACAAATATGAAATCATTCCGCTTTATTTGAGCAAGGAAAATGAATTTTATACCGGTTCCCGGCTGCGGGACATCAACGAGTACCGCGACCTCAAGGCATTGATCGGCAAAAGCCGACGCGTAATTTTGGTCAACGACAAAAATAAAAACTATCTGGTCAGATATCCGCTGAAAGCTTTGCGCAAAAATATTGTCAGCGAGATTGACGTTGCTTTTCCGATTGTGCACGGCACCAATGTTGAAGACGGCACGCTGCAGGGATATTTGAAAACGCTCAACCTGCCCTTTGTCGGCTGCGACGTGTTTGCTTCCGGCTTGGGTATGGATAAATATGCAATGAAAATTATGCTGAAGGAAGCCGGTTTTCCGGTTTTGGACTGTTGCCGTTTCAGCGCCCATGATTATCAAAATGTTGATAAAGTTATTGCTGCGGTTGAAAGCAAATTTGCTTATCCGGTTATCGTCAAACCGGTAAATCTCGGCTCCAGCATCGGCATTTCAAAAGCCGACAACAAATCCGGGCTTGAAAAAGCTTTGGCCGGCGCTTTCACTTTTGCCGACAAGGTACTGGTCGAGCCGGCAATTACCGAGCTGAAAGAAATCAACTGTGCCGTATTGGGCGACGGTGACGAAGCCACCGCTTCCAAATGTGAGGAACCGCTGAATGCCCATGATATTTTAAGTTTTCAGGACAAATATATGAGCGGAGGCGCCAAATCAGGCGGATCTAAGGGAATGCAGAGTCTGCAGCGCCGGATTCCGGCCGATATTACTCCCGAGGTTCGGCAGGAAATTCAGGATATGGCGGTTCGGGCCTTTCAATATCTGGACTGCAACGGCGTGGCGCGAATCGATTTTATGATTGACAAGGCAACCGGTAAAATCTATTTCAACGAAATCAATACAATTCCCGGTTCACTCTCTTTCTATTTATGGGAGCCGGTCGGCATCAAATATAAACAGCTGCTTGATCATCTGATTAAGCTGGCTCTCAAACGTCAACGCCGGGAAGAGGAAATCGTTTATTCCTTTGACAGCAACGTTCTTGCTCAGGCCGGAAGTTTCGGCGCCAAAGGCTGTCACGGACAGGGCGCAAAATTTGCAGCCTAAGCACAAGTGCCCTGAAGACGCTCGTTGGCTGTAACGTGCACTCTTTGGGGCGGGTGACATGAAAGGCCTTATCTTCGCGGACAGGGCGTAAAATTTGCAGCCTAGGCACAAGTGTCTTGCAAATATTAAATTTTGCAAAAAATAAAAAAATTATTTTCCCTTAAGCGTTCCTTAAGTTCGGCATGTAAAAGTGTGTTTGTAGTTAAGAGGACAAACCACTTTATATTTAGAGGAGAAAAGAAATGAACAAATTTATTACCGCTTCTGCTTTTGTTGTTGCCCTTGGATTGAGCACCAGTGCTCTGGCCAACGGTTTTACCGGACCGCAGCAGGCAGGGGGCTTTCAGGGACCGGGTTTGGCTCCGAGCAGTGTTGCCGAAGCTCTGAAACTCAATGACGACACTCCGGTTGTTCTGGTCGGTCAGATTGAAAAAAGCCTGGGTGACGAAAAATATCTGTTCAAAGACGCTTCCGGTTCGGTTACCGTGGAAATCGACAATGAAGACTGGCGCGGCGTAACCGTTACCCCGAAAGACACCATTGTTATTCAGGGTGAAATCGACAAAGACTTTTTCAAAACTGAAATAGATGTTGACAGCGTCGCTTTGAAAAAATAAGCTGTGACAAATTCAAGGTTCCTGCCCCGGCCGGATATTACAAAGTTCCCTCTAGGATATCTGCCCGGCCGGGAGCCTTGAAACCTTTTGACGGAGGTTTTGATGCGGATTTTACTGGTAGAAGATGATTTTTTAATCGGTGACGGCATTAAAACCGGGCTGGAAAAGCTCGGCTTCAACATTGACTGGTTTCAAGACGGCGAAGACGGTGAAGAGGCGCTGTTGCAGGCTCCTTATGATGCCGTTATTCTGGATTTGGGACTGCCGGGAAAAGACGGGCTGGAAATTTTGCAAAGCTGGCGGCAAAAAGGCCGCAAAGAGGCCGTTTTGATTTTGACTGCCCGCGGCGACGTCGACCAGCGGATTACCGGACTGAATCTCGGGGCCGACGATTATTTGGGCAAGCCTTTTTCGCTTAAGGAGGTTCAGGCGCGCCTCAACGCCCTCATCCGCCGGCAGGGCGGGCAGGCCTCTCCCCTGATCAGCCATAAAAACGTTACATTTAACCCGCAAACACGCAAAGTGACCCTGAACGGCAAAGAAATTACTTTGTCGCCGAAAGAACTTATTGTTTTGGAACTGTTACTGCTCAACAAAAACAAAGTGCTTTCCAAAGAAACCATTGAAAACAAAATTTATTCCTGGGACGACGAAGTGCAAAGCAATGCCGTGGAAGTGCACATCCACCATTTGCGCAAAAAGCTCGGCAAGGATATAGTTAAAACCATCAACAAAATCGGCTATGTTCTGGAGGATGAATGACCAAATTAAGTTTGAGGCTGCGGCTGATTATCCTGTTTGTGATTATCTCCGGCATTTTCGGAGCAATGGCCGGCGTTTTGTCGTGGCAGGAAACCAAAGAAAAAATCGATGAGTTTTTCGATACTTATCAAATAGCCCTGGCCCGCCAGCTGGCAGCAGCCGACTGGAGCACGGTGTCTCCCAGAATTCAGCAGGCAACCGACAGGCTGCTTGATAATATTGCCGATGCCGATGATGAAGACGAGGCTATCGGTTTTGCCGTTTTTGACAAGAACGGACGCAAAGTTTTTCATGATGACCAGAACGGGCGCGATTTTGCCTATACGCCGGTCATCGGCAGCTATGTCGAACAGCGGGTCGATGACGAAAAATGGCGGATTGTCTGGATTTATTCGGCTGACCAGCAATATGTCATTGCCGTCGGACAAGAGCTTGACTACCGGGAGGACATCGCCTGGGATATGGCTGAGGAGTTTGTCAGCCCTTGGATTTTCGGGCTGGCAGCCTTGCTGTTGATGATGATTGTCGTGATTACAATCGAATTTCTTCCGCTTAACAAACTTGCCCGCGAAGTTCAGCATCGTCCCGAAGGCGATTTGTCGCCGTTGCCGACGGCCGGACTGCCCGAAGAAGTTCAGCCTCTGCTGCTGGCAATGAACCAGCTGCTCGGGCAAACCGAAAATATGCTGCGGCGGGAACGGAGCTTTATAGCCGACTCTGCACATGAACTGCGGACGCCGCTGACAGCCTTAAAAGTTCAGCTGGAAGTGCTTGAACTGTCGCTTGATGACAAACCGGCCCGGACGGAAGCTCTGAAGAAGCTGGAAGGCGGCATCGAACGCGCATCCCGGCTGGTGGAACAGCTGCTTGCCTTGTCAAAAATCGATACGGCGTCAGCGGCCAAGCTGAATGAACGTGAAATCATCAGCTGGCGACAAATATGGATGCAGCTCAAAGACGACTACCGCAGCGAAGCGGAGGCTAAAGGAATTGAAATTATCGAGGAATTCAGCGGAAACGGCCCGATTGGGGAAGGCAACCCGGTTTTATGCGCGCTGTTGCTGCGCAATCTGCTCGACAATGCGATTAAATACAGCCCGAATAAGGCGGTTATCCGCGCGGAAATTGCCGAAGGTTCGCTGAAAGTTATTAATTCCGACAGCTGCGTTGACGAAAAATCTCTTGCCAAACTCGGACAACGCTTTTACCGTCCGGCGGGACAAAAAGTTCCCGGCAGCGGACTGGGATTGTCCATCGTTAAGAAAATTGCCGAATTTTACGGCTGCTCGGTCAGTTTCGGCAACACCGAAAACGGTTTTGAAGCGGAAGTAAAGGCCTAGTCCAGAAAAACGGGCGCCAGAATAAGTTCAGCGTTCAGCGGACGACGGCCTCCCCGCAAATCAATCCCCATAAAGTTTTCATCGGGGAATTCCAAACTGCAGGTTACGCCTAAGACTGAGGCGCGGACATAGCCGAAACGCGGATAATAGCCGGCATGCCCGACCAGAAAACAATATTCATAGCCGAGCTCTTTTGCCTTTCGGTGTCCTTCCTTTATCAAGGCGCTGCCGATGCCGCAATTTTGGTATTGCGGCAAAACGGACAGCGGCGCCAAAAGCAACTGCCGGGAATCTCCGCCCCGGGTTTCCGTAAACATAATATGTCCGACAATTATTCCGCCGGTTTCGGCGACCAGCGCCAATTCAGGAAGATAAAAAGGGCTCTGCCGCAAACGGTTTACCAGATTAGGTTCATTATGATCGGTGTGTTCGGCGTGTTCGAATGCCTGTTTAACCAATTCATAAACTGCGGCGTAATCCGCCGGCTGTTCCTTTCGTATGTTTATCATGGCTGTTCCTTTCAGCTTTTTTGTAGCACGGCCTTGCGTATTTGGCAACCGTAGAAGCTTGATTATTGCCGGCCGCTGATTATATAGCGGTGAGATTTATAAAACGGAGAAGATATGATGCGCAAACTTTGGCTGATTTTAATTTTTTCAATTATTTTGACGGGCATTGCCTCCGCCCAGGACAAAACCCCTGCCGCAAGCAGCGTTCAAGCGGCAGCCGCGGAGCCGCCGTTTGACTTTGCGGCGGCAGACAAAGAACTGAACAAAATCGAACGGCTGCTGTCTTCGGGAAAAGTTTCCGGCAAAGAAACCTCCACTTATCTGAAAAGCCTTAACGACATTCAAAATGCCATTAACCAGTCACGGGCGCAAAATGCGGAAAATTTGGATAACGTGCAGAAAAAAATCGCCGCGCTGGGAACCGCTCCTGCTGACGGCGAGAAAGAACCGGCCGACATTGCCAAACAGCGCAAGGAATTCAACAGCAAAGCCGACACTTATAAATCTATGATCGCCAAAGCCGATTTGGCGAAAACCAAAATCGACGAAATCAATGATTTGATTTTAAAGATACGCAATCAGGAACTGCTCAATAATATTCTGGCCAAACAGAGTTCAATCATGCATCCGCAGGAATTTTGGGATTCACTGGTCAGTTTCAGCAAATTTATCTATGAACTGGCATCGTCTCCCGCAAGCTGGTATCAAAATTTGAGCGCGGCGGACAAGACGACGGTCAAGAGCAATATTACCGCGGTGATAACGGCTATGCTGCTGGCTTTGGTTCTGGCGGTTTATCTTAACCGCTATATCAAGCGGCGGTTTGGTTACAGACAAAGCATAGAGCGTCCCGACTACAGCCAGAAAGTTCGGGCGGCGGGCTGGGTGCTGGCCGCACGCGGCATTATTCCGGCCGCGGTTATCGGCGCTTTTCTGATTTGGCTGAAGAATACCGAAATCATCAACAGCAGCGCTTTCGGACTTTTTTTGAAAAATGCGGCGCTTTATCTGCTTTACTATTATTTGGCCAAAGCAATTGTCCGGGTGGTATTCACGCCGCGCAACAGCAAATGGCGGATTATTGAGGTCTGCGACGAAAAAGCCGTCGGGGTCAGCCGGGCGCTTATTTTTTCCGCGGCGGCCATCTGTACGGTTTCGTTTTTTCAAAGTCTGGCAGCGGAAATGAATTATAACAACGACATCGTTTATTCGCTGAAAATTTTTGCCAACGGCGTCAAAGCTTTCTGTATTGTTCTGGTCACGCTGAAGTTTCTGTATGACAACAGGGAATTGAGCGATGACGAAATAAAAAACGAAGACGGCGACATCGGCGAACTCAGCATGTCCACCAAAGTCAGCCTGGGCATCAGCTTTGTTATCACCGCGGCGTTTGCCCTTTCCCTGTTGGGCTATATCCGCCTGTCAGAGTTCATTATCAACCGTTTTATCGTTTCGGCGCTGATTATCGGCATCTATTATATTATAGACAAGCTGCTGCGGGTTATTTTCCACCAGGTTTTGCGCTTTAAGTTCTGGATCAGGACTCTCAAAATCAACCGGCGGACGCTGGTTAAGTCAGAATTTTGGTTCAGCCTGCTGCTCAGCCCGGTTTTGTGGGTTTTGGCCGGATTGACCATTCTGGCGGTTTGGGGCGTTTCGGTTGACATTCTGCTGGTTAACGTTAAAAACTTTCTGGTCGGGTTTAACTTCGGCGGTGTTCATGTTTCCATAACTTCAATTTTATTAGGAATTTTTACATTTTTCTTCTCGTTATTCCTATTTAAATTGTTAAGAGGAAGTTTTCAAAACGGGAAACTCAGCAATATTGACATGGATGAAGGCGTTCGTAATTCGGTTGTTACCAGCATCGGCTTTATCGGCTTTGTCTTTTCCCTGATTTTGGGAATCGCGGTAATGGGCGGCAGTTTCGGCAGCATTGCGATTATTGCCGGCGCGCTTTCTTTCGGTGCCGGACTGGGCCTGCAAAACATTGTCAGCAATCTGGTGGCCGGCCTGACCATTTTATTTGAACGGCCGATAAAACTCGGCGACTGGGTTATCATCAACGGTCAGGAAGGCATTGTCAAACAAATCAGCATGCGTTCGACGACTTTGGAATCGGGCAACAAGGCCAGCATTATCATTCCCAACTCGGACATTCTGTCCAGCAGCCTGATTAACATGACTTATGCCAACCGCATGGGACGGGCGGAAATTACAGTCGGCGTCGATTATGACAGCGACATTGCATTGGTGCGGCAAACACTTTTGGATATTGCGACGGAAAATCCCAATGTGCTGCAAAATCCGCCGCCGTCGGTTTCTTTCAGCAACCTGGGCGCCAGCAGCCTTGACTTTCAGCTGAACTGCTATACGGCCAACGTCTATAACAAAGGCGGTATTACCGACGCCATCAGAGAAGAAATCGTCAACCGGTTTCGCAAGCTCAACATTAATATACCTTATCCGCAGCAGGTGGTTCATCTTTTAAAAGACAGCTGAATTTTGGTAATCAAATAGTAATAATTTGCCTTTATTATCAGAAAATATGTTAAATCAATTCCCTGCCGGCAAAAAATCCGGCGGGAGAATTGACATCAGTCGATTGACTGGTATAATAAACACTTCGATAATTATATAAGGTAACAATTTACAACATCATGATGTACGCAGTAAACTTAGCATTAGTTTTATTTTTAGTGTTTGCTAATGCTTTCTTTGTCGTTTCAGAATTCGCCATTGTCAAAATCCGACGAACCAAACTTGAAGAACTGGCTCATACCGGAAACAAACAAGCCAAAATCGCCATTAAAATCACCGACCGTCTCAACACCTATCTAAGTGCCATTCAGCTGGGCATTACGCTGGCTTCGCTCGGCCTGGGCTGGATCGGCGAACCGGCGGTTTCCCGCCTGCTGGAGCTTTGGTTTGCGGGCTTTTTCAACGGAAACACCATTTTGCTGCATTCGGTCAGCTTCGGCGTGGCTTTCGGCTTTATCACTCTGCTGCACGTTGTTCTGGGCGAACTGGTTCCGAAATCACTGGCAATTCAGCACACGGAAAGATATGTTCTGTCAATTGCCCGGCCGCTGTATCTGTTCAACCAGATTTTTGCGCCGTTCATCTGGGTGTTTGACCATGTCACCAACGGCATCCTGCGGCTGATGGGAACCCGCGTTTCCAACGAAAACGACGAAGCCCATTCCGAAGAAGAAATCAAGCTGATCATCAATGCGTCGCAGAAAGACGGCGTGATTGACGACACCGAAGGCGAAATTATTCAGAACGCAATTGATTTTTCGGAAATCTGCGCACATGAAATTATGATTCCGCGGCAGGATATGAAATGCCTGTATCTTGATGACACATATGATGAAATTATGGAATTTGTCCGCGGCAACAAGCACACCCGCTATCCGCTGTGCAAGGATGACAAAGACAGCATCGTGGGCATGATACACATCCGCGATCTGCTGGAACATCAGGAACAGCTGCACGACAAAGACATTTTGAGCAAAATTGCCCGTAAAATTCTCTTTGTTCCAGAAAACAAATCAATTTCGGAGATTCTGCACCAGATGATGGCCAAACATATTCACATTGCCATTGTGGTGGACGAATACGGCGGAACGGCCGGCATGCTTTCAATGGAAGATATTCTGGAAGAACTGGTCGGCGACATTATGGACGAGCATGACGACATGGAAGAAGAGCCGATGAAAATGCTCAGCGACACGGTCTGCCAGTTTGAGGGCACTTATTTGATTGAAGACGCCTACGAATGTCTGGGGCTGCCGGAAATCGAATATGAAGAGAGCACCATCGGCGGTTATGTTTTCGGCCTGCTGGGACGGGAACCCAAAGTCGGCGACAAGGTTGAAGACAATTACTGCGTTTATGAAGTTGTCGGCGTGGACAATATGCGCATTACCAAAGTTAAAGCGCAGATTAAAATTCACGAAGAAGACGAAGACAAAGAAGACTAAAAAAAGACCCCGGAAATTCCGGGGTCCTTTTTCAGGCGGACAATTTCGGCTCAAAGATTATCGGCTTCAATCACAAGCGAACGGTTATTGGTGGTATATTCGGCAATTTCCAAAACGCCGAAAAGCAGAATGTATGTTCCCATCAAAGCCGTTATGGTAATGACGCCGACGGCAGGATAGCTTAAAATCAGAAAAGCGAAGAGAATGCCGAGGATGCCGGAAGTCAAAGTCCAGCCCCAGCTGACCTGCGCCTTGCGAAACTGATAGGCGACAACCAGCTGAATAACGCCGACCGCCAAGCACCACAGGGCAAAAATTATCGGCATGCTGGAAGCGGAAACACCGAGGTTGCCGACAAAAATAATGCCGACAAGGATATCGAGCACGCCGACAAACATATCCCAGCCGGAATCATAACGGAAAGAAGCGGTTATGTAGCCGGCACCGAGAATAATGAAAATAATGCCGATATAAAGCGCCAGGGCCACCATGGTGGCAACCGGATTAAACCAGACATAAACGCCGAGCGCGGCCATGATAATTCCGGCAAACAGGTGCCAGATTCCGACCGGACGGGACCTGCCGGTGCGAATTTCAAGTGTTTTAGTTTCAGCCATAGTCTTTTCTCCCAATCTGTTGATTAAATCAAGTCACCGTTTGATATAATCATCCGCAGAAGAAAAAACAGGAGGGCGGCAGCAGAGATTATGCTTGGCATTCAAAAAAAATAAGAATATGATTGTAACAGTTATTTAATCAGAGAGGTAAACATGTCTAAAACCCGTTTCATCAAAGTCGCTGCCATCATTACCATTATTGCCGCCGGACTGGGCACCGGCGCTTTTTTCCTGCAGCGATCCTATCAGTATAATTACGCCGACATTCGCTCGGTTGCCGTCAACGGCGATGCCAAACAGCTTGAGGCCGTTATCAAACACGGCGCCGACGTTAACGCAACCGACGAAGACGGGCGTCCGGTTTTGTTTTGGGCCATGCGCAAACCGGGCAACAAAGACAATATTCTGATTTTAATCAATAACGGGGCTGACGTTAATTTCCTTTACAATCAGGTTTCACCGCTGACCATGGCCCTGACCAACCTGACGGATAAAGAGGTTTTTGAAGCATTGCTGGCGCACGGAAGCGATGTCAATTATTACGGCGTTGACGGCAATACGCCGCTTATGCTGGCTTCAGCCTATCAGTCCGACCCGGAGGTTGTTAAGTTGCTTTTGGCTCACGGCGCCAAAATCGACGCCATTAACGACGAAGGACAGACGGCTTTGATGTTTGCCGTTGTCAGCAATCCCAATCCGCAAGTTCTGAAAGCGCTTTTGGACGGCGGCGCTTCGGTCAATCTCGAAGACGAACGCGGTAACACGGCGTTTATTCTGGCATCCCTGAAATTAAAAGATTCCCGTTTTCTGGATCTGCTGACACTTTACGGAGCCGACATCTATCACAAAAACCGCGACGGGAAAGACGCGCTGGCTTTGGTGAAAGAAGTTTCGCAACAAATCGAAAATGCCAAAGATGTAACCGCAGGCAATTAACCGGTGAGGACAGAAATGGCAGAACACCCGATTTCAGAAAAACACCAGGCGCTGCATGATCACGGGCAGGATTTGGACAAAGTTCTGTCCGCCATGCCGAGCGAAGAACAGTTTATTCAGGCTTCGGAAATTTTTCAGCAGCTTTGCGACCCTACCCGGCTGCGGATTTTATGGCTGCTGGCACACAGCGAACAATGCGTGAACAATATTTCTCTGGCCATCGGCATGAGTTCGTCAGCGGTTTCGCACCATTTGCGGGTTTTGCGCCAGGTCCGCTCCGACCGGTCCAGCGGCACAATGCCGCAGGAAATGTCGTCTGCGATCAGCACACAGGCGCGGGGCGAGCGCCGCGCAAATTCCTCGCGCGCATCGAGCCCCGCTTCCGTGCACGCGCGCGCAAAGCGTTCAAGATGGCGGATGCAGCGCGCGTCCGGGTCCAGATCAAGATCCTCACAGGTGAAAATATCCGCGTCCGTCAGACCATATTTCTGCGCGGCATACTGCGTCTTTCCCTGATATGCGCCGCCAAAAATCAGCTCCATAGTGCCCCCTGTCCGGCAAGCAGCAGCAAAAGCCCTGCCAGCTCGCCCAATGTCATCGAAAAGCCCGAAATGTCGCCCGACATGCCGCCGAGATTTTTCCGCGCCGCGCGGCAGACGAGCAGCGCGAAAAGCTCTGCGCCGATTGCCGAGACCGTAAACCATGCGGATTTTAACAGCAGCAGCCCTGCGGCAGCGGCAAGCACGTTCAAAACCGCAAGCGCCGTCAGCTGATGCTTGTGCTGCGCCGCTTCAAAGCCGGAGGCGTACTGGCTGGTCTGCATCGGGCGGCAGGCGAACACGCAGAAGCTCGAGGCAAAGCGCGAAAAGACCGGAATCAGAATCAGCCCCCAAAAGCCGTTTTTCGCGTCGAAATCCCGGAAGGCTGCGAACATGGCGAGCATCAGGAAAATCGTACACACGACGGCAAACGAGCCGACGTGCGAGTCCTTTAAGATTTTCTGCCGCGTGGGAAGATCCCGCCGGGATAAAATCGCGTCGCAGCAGTCCATGAAGCCGTCGAGATGGAGAAAGCCTGTCAGCAGAAACGGCAGCGCCGCCAGACGGCCGGAAGTTTTCCGAAAAGTCCTGTAAGATATGCGGCCAATGCCCAAATCCCGCCGACAAGCAGCCCTATAAGCGGCAGATACACCAGCTGCCAGGGGCGTGCTTTTTCGTCCCAGATTTTACACGGGCACGGGATGGATAAAAACATGCCCCACGCCATAAAAAAGGCGGTGATCTGCGTTTTCAAGGCTGCCAGCCTCCTTTGTACCAGATGGGAATCGACGCGCTCAGCTCCGCGACATTGCCGCACGCCTGCGCCAGCTTCACGCCGATGTGTCCGAGCGCGCTGCGGTAATCTTCCGTGAGCGCGCCGTAATCGCGTCCGTCGGAAAAGACGAAGTCGGCAACGAAGACGACGCTTCGCGCCAGCTGCGAAAACCGGACCAGATCGTTTGCCAGCCGGTCGCCCGCAGTCCAATCGACCGAGCCGTCCGGGCGGAACATCTCATTTGCCAGCAGCGCCGTGACGCTGTCGAGCAAAAACGTGCCGTTTTCCGGCGCAAGCTCCAGCGCCGACAGAATGCCGCATTCGCGCTCGAGTGTTGTAAAGCCCCAGCCGTCGCGCTCTCGCAGATGCCTTGCGACGATGGCGCGGTCCTCGGCATCCGTCGGGCGAAGGGTCGCGAGATAATAGTGCGGCGCGGGAAGAGCTTTTGCAATTTTCTGCGCAAGCATCGATTTGCCGCTCTTCGAGCCGCCGGAAAGAAAATATGTCATACCGTAAAGCTGTCCTTTGCGCGGATTTCGGTTAAGTATGTGTCGTCGATTGCCGCCTCGGGGAAGGTCGCCATCGTGTCCATGACGGCGCACGCCGCCTCCACGACGCGGAAGGCAATCGGGCAGCCGCTGCCCTCTCCGAGCCGCATGCCCAGATCCAGGCACGGCTTCAGCCCCAGCTCCCGCTCGGCAAGCCGGAAGCCGACCTCAAACGAGCGGTGCGAACCGAGAAAATAGCCCTTGGAAAGCGGCGCGAGTCTGCCTGCGCACAGGGCGGCGACGATGGAAATGAACCCGTCGACCACGACCGGCAGGCGCTGGCGCGCCGCGCCCAGAAACACGCCCGTCATTGCGCACAGATCGAAGCCGCCGACTTTGGACAAAACGTCAATCGGGTCGTTGGAGTCCGGCTTATGAAGCGCAAGCGCGTGCGAGATGACCTCTTTTTTCTTCAGAAACGCCGCGTCGGTCAAGCCGCCGCCGCGACCGGTGACATCTTCAATGCTTGCGCCCGTGAGCGCGGCAAGAACTGCCGACGAGGTCGTCGTGTTGCCGATGCCCATCTCGCCGACACCTAAGATAGACACACCGTCTTTCTTTGCCTGCGCGGCAAGCGCCATACCGGCGGCAATGCCGGCTACCGCCTGCTCCCGCGTCATGGCAGGCTCTTTGTAAAAATTCTTCGTGCCCTTGCCGAGACTGCGGTTTACAATCTCCGGGCAGTGGTACGGAAGCTTGATGCCCATATCGACCACGACCAGCTCGTCTCCAAAATGCTTTGCCAGACAGGACGCGCCGGTCAAGCCCCGCGTGAGATTGATCGACTGTGCCAGCGTCACCGACTGCGGCGCGGAGCTGACGCCCTCGTCGACCACGCCGTTGTCGGCGGCAAGAACATAGATGCGTGTTTTCTGTATGGTATTTTTGACGCTTCCGGTGATGCCAGCGAG
>ENA-ORPF01001580-ORPF01001580.1-human-gut-metagenome-genome-assembly--contig:-NODE-1580-length-17678-cov-5.516711_pt1 | contig 17678 bp, 15 predicted proteins | sample MGYA00242140_ERZ509070 | MGnify/ENA primary metagenome ERZ509070 (study PRJEB26280, sample SAMEA2338713) | human gut metagenome | biome: human gut; feature: human-associated habitat; material: faeces... | reverse complement strand
CAAAGGATTTATCGCAGTGTGTCCGCCTTATCCCTTTACATGATTTCACTTGCGTTTATGCTTCCCTCGCCACCTCATAAGGGCAAAAATAAGGGAAGAAAAATCTGATAACAAGCTATAAAAACAAGTGGCAATCGGGAAACTGTGACATATGTGCGAATATATTATACTGGAGGATTTCAAGATGGACAAGTACATTTATGATGAAAACAACGGTCTTTGGTATGAACTGCACGGAGATTATTATCTGCCGTGTCTGGCCATTCTGGAAGAAGAAATCCACACCATCGGTATCTGGGGTAGAAAGCACCAGCAGTACCTGGAAGAGTATCGCTCCATGTTCTATAATGACCTTGTCCTCAACGGTAAGCTGTATGGCTATCTCGCTAACATTGATACTCAGGCTCGCAATATGCTTGACTTAATCGTGACGCAGCTGGCAGAAAAAGAGGCTATCAATGAATGTCTGAAAACACAGGATCAGCTTGCATGGGTCGGAGCAATGAACAATATCCGCAACCGTGCAGAGGAAATTATAAATAACAATCTCATTTTTAGAAAATAATAGCTATTCGTCCTAACTGCTCCAGCCTCCAATAAATAAAAAGGATAGCTGGAGTAGTTTTGTTCATTATTTTTTATCATCGGTATTTATCCAAATAATCTCGTACCATCAGAATGCTTATATGTATTTGAAAATTGTTTTTTCATTATAAGTTATATATTTTCCTATATCTACTTTTTTTAAAATTGATATATCATTAATTAACCTTTGAAGTATAGTATTTAACTGTTCTATATTTTTAAAATTAGCAGAAAAAGGAGCATCTGTTTCCAGTAAAATTCTTTGTGGAGGAATGTTTTGAATTAGGTCAATTCCAGATTTTGTCTTAAGCATTTTGGGATTAATCGAAAAAAAACATCCCAACTCCAACGCAATTTTCATCTGATGTAAAGATCCGGTAAACCAGTGCAAAATATATGTATTTTGCTGACACTTCTTTATGCCACCAAGAATATCCAATATAGTTGATGCTGCTCGCAGTGAATGGATAGATACAACTTTATCACCATATTGCTCACAACAAAACAATACTTTCTCAAAAATTTCTATTTGTTGATTCTTATTTGCAATATAATTTTTCCCAAAATCAAGACCGACCTCACCGATATAATGGCAATGTTTTGCTAATTCCTCAAATAATCTCCAATCATCATATCCACTTCCAACAAGCTGCGGATGTAATCCTAATGCAATATGAATATTCCTTACATCACCAAATATTTCTACTTCTTTTAAATATGCTCTTGGAGTAGTACCGACTGATAACATCCCAACATCTTCTTTTGCAATAGATTGAACAATAGGTGTCATATTATCCATCAAATCCAAATGGCAATGTGAATCATAAATCATGGCGACACTCCTCATGATGCAACATATCTTGAATGAACATATCCACTTCTAATAGCCCCCGTCTATATATTGACGCAAGTTCAGATAAGTATCCTTCATCTTGAGACAGTGGACCTGATTTGTGAATTGATATTCTCTCTATATCCGGACGTTTTTTAATATGTTCTATTGCATACTGAAATGATCTCAATTGAACTCCAATACCAGATGCGTTACTACTTTGCATGTGATGAATAGATGTTTCAGTATAGACGGTACTATCTCTACCAAAAGCTTTATGCATTGCAGCTCTCCTTATAAGGCAGGGAACACAGTAACCACAATGCTGAGGACTTAGTCCTTTCCAACGGGATTTTCCGGGAGAAGAACATGAAAATGATAATCCCATGGTTTCAAACAATACATCTTTATTTAAACACTCATCGGCCATTTCACCTTTTGTTTTTTTCCAATATGGATTATAAACTGATAATTCCAAGCCTAACTTCTTAAGTAGATCGTTCCAGAGGTTTAGATAAAATGGATGTGTCGTTCTTGTGCTGAATGAACCAACTCTGGTTATTTCAAGAGGGACATTTAATGCAATTAGCCCATTTTCTGGAATCATTAGCTCTTTAATATTCTTTGTACCTGTAATTGAAAAAAGGGCAAATCCAATAAACAAAAAGGAGCGGCTTCTGGTATTGCTATCATTTCCGCCTTCTGGAATATAATTGTCCGGAAAGCTCATCCATAAATCAATTAAGGTGTGCTCAATGTCGGGATACTTTGCATTTAGAACATCAAGAATATTGGTTTGTGCATTTTTTGTTAGTCCCTCTCCTGCATGCCCTAACAACAATGTATTTTCTTTCTGTTCCATAAGATTTATTGTACTAATAAGACTGTCCATCCCACCAGAAAATAAGGAAGCTCTACTATATAATGCAATTTTTTCTTTTGCTTTTTCATTTTGTTCGAACGACCAATTTCGTTTCACAAACTCAAAGCCCCACAAATCTCCCGTGAGAAATTTTAGCATTCGTTCTACAGTTGTTATCTGTTTATTCCATAAATCAACATCTGACACTGGAAGTTGAATTACTATTTCTCTTGTCCATGAATCCTGCCCATGAATAAGTCTTGCTATTCTCGTATCCGCCAAATAAACCATAGTTGCCAGAGTAAGAATATCGAAACCACGCTCTGAAGGAAATATGTTATAGCTACGTAGCAGGTTTTTTACATGTTCAAGACCATAATTGAGTTTGCCATGTAAGAGCATAGGAATATCCACAACAATAGTATCTTCAGTTTTACAGAATTTAAGCGATTCAATGTCATAGTCCGCTTTTAAATAATATTTACTCATTCATCATCACCTACCCTAGCCATAATCTCAAAGGTTGTTCGATATACTTCGTTTACAATATCTATCGACTGGTGTTGTGACAGATTATTCACATCGACCTTTAAATCTGAAACAGCGTCTGAAATTGCGCCTTTTACAAATTCTTTAATTTGCGCAACCAGTTTCTCTGCTACATCTATATCATTCGGAAGCATAATAATCTTATTACCGATATCATTTAATATTCGTCCACAAACAACATTAGCCATACTCTTTTGAACAATAAGTAACATTTGTTCTGCAGTCAATTCTTCAAATGGAACTGATGATATTTCAGGCGACTCTTCAATCGCTGTAATGTATGCGTTTCTGGCAATTCCTTCATCCTGAGGTCCTCCATCTGGACAAACAAAATCTGCTATGGCAAGCAATGCGTCCATTGCATTTCTCTTGGAAAGATTTTCAAGAGAAAGATAGCGTTCAACAGCTTGAGCACCACCGGAAGCAAAGATGCCAGTGACATTCAACAACCTTGCACTACTGTTTCTTGCTGCCCCCAAGCGTTGAGCGGCATTTTTACTACCGCCCATGGAATTCCGCACATAATTAGCTATGCTTTTCCGTGCCATACCGGTATCACGTCCGGCAGAATTTATATATCGTGTAAATTCTCCTCTCGGTTGCGTAAAGCGATTTGATTCTCCAACTGGTATCGAAGAAGTTTCGTCCTTCTCTGTATTCTGTTGCTTTTCAACGTCTGGTTGATCTAACCATGATGGCACCAACGGAGTATTACCTTTTTGACCAATATTATGAGTCGATGTACCCAACTATCTATTTCCTCCTTACATTTTTTAATGCTCCTTGAACTATAATATTTCCTTCAGTTTTCAACTCTTCAAAGTATTTATCTATGATACCACGTTCGCTACAGTCTCTCGGAATTGCATTATTCCAACCGTTGGTTACCCAAACCCCTACTTTTTTCTTCGGCAATCTGACTATGAAGTCTACCAACTGTTTTCGAAGACCATCTTTATGTTGCACAAGTATTCTTAGCCCCTCTACTCCATCTGGTTTGTTCTCAAAGTTTCCTTTTTCCATGATTTTTTGCTCAATAATCCCAAAAACCAGTTCTGATTGCTGGTCATTAAGTGCTTTTATTTTTTCGATATGTTGAGTAACAACCATCTCTGATTTTAACAAAATATCGACAATCTCCGAGAGATCACTGGATTCTACTCGACCCGCAAAATAATCTATTTTTTCTTTACACGCATAGTAGTAAGGGCGCAAATCGATATCTTTAATATCTGGGTCTAACAAAATCCAATCTTTAATTTCTTCTGGATCAAACCAATTTTCATTATGTTCTGAAATATCCGTCTTTGCTGTTTCAGAAGTTTTATTTTCAATACTATCTTTTACAGCCTTTGCATCTTTCCAAACGCCATCACTTGTAAGATGCGTCGGTAATTGTTTATAAAAGTTTGGAATATAGTATTCGGCCAACATCATTTTAGCCAGAATTGCCAAGTCGATTTCGGCTCCAAATCCTCTGTTTTTGGCAATTTCGAACCGAAGCAACAGCATATTTATAAACCGCTTTATTTTTCTTGGATTTCCGTCCGTATTATGTGATAATAAATGGCCGATTTGTGTTGCGATTAGAGTCTCATTTGACGCTTCATCGTAGTCATCACTCAGAGTCTTTTGCACGTCAGAAACAGTGAAGTATTGTACATTCCAAGGCTTTTGAATGCGAGTTATTCCTTCAGAGCACAAAGCTTGGTAGTGCACATTACTCTCTGAAAGTACCGATCCAACCATAAGCAGCATTATGTAGTTACATGCCTCCACCTCTCCTAATGCTGGAATTCGGAAAGGAATTTGAATCAATTTCTCTAAATACTTATTAGAAAACTCAATTCCAACGTTATATTTATTTTCATCCACAACATCAGGAAAATGCTTTTTGACCGCATATCGAATCATACTTTCGTCTGCTGCCACAACAAAAGCAGTTTCGCCTGTAAACATGAAAAGTCTTACTGCCTCTAAGGTGCTAATTGCTACATCTGGTAAACATCTATCCAAATCGTCAATTAAAACTACTAATTTCTTTATATTCGCTTTCTCTAGCAGTTCTTTAAAATTTTCTTGAAATTCTGTGAACTCTGTATTGCTTGATGTATCTGCTGTAATTTTTGATTCTTTTAAATATTCACCAATAGCATCTATTGCGTTTGTAATACAGTCTTCTGTGGACACAGTATTTTTCAGTATATCATGCACAGAGGAGAGAATTGCTATTGGGGCTGTACCTGTTGCAATTCTAAAAGCTGTTTTTCCAGCAGTTTTAGCAACCGTCATCCAATTAATGTTTTTCCAAAGTTTTTCTAAAACTCCTTTTGCTCTTTCCTGAAGTTTCTCCTTGGCTGTCAACTCAGAAATTATCGCACTCATCAATGCAATTTTAGAGTCTTCAAAGCCTTGATGTTTCCATCCGTTAAATCTAATGCAACAGTATTTTTTTCCATCCGCAGGATCGGTTTGATTAAACTGATCTTCTATCATCTCAAGGATACTTGATTTTCCTGCTCCCCAATCCCCATGAATTCCAATTGATATTGGTTGATTATTACTTTCTTTTATAAGATTAACAACCGTCGTGGCTATAGCCTTATTATTAAGCAAGTCAAATTTTGTTTCATTATCAGATAGAATCATTATTACACCTCCTCGTATAATATGTATGTAAGACCTAGGCCGCCATGCTTACAACACATATTTTGTTCTTTCATAACTTAATATTTTCTACACCAAAAGGACTCCTGATGCTACAATATTCTTATCGAATCATAGCGAAGGTAACTGCTGACACCTCCTATTTATAAGTCATAGTATATAATAGCAATTGGTTATTTGTCATAGTATGCTAATTCTTTTCTCAATAAGTCTTTAAATTCTTCAACGATTCTCTCAGGTCCTAGAATTTTGATATTTCCACCAAAACCGAATATCCACCTATAAAATGTAGAACTAGGACAAACATAAACATTTGCTTTAAATGTATTTTCATCAATAACATCTGATGCAAAATCATCACCAAAATTATCTATTAAATACTTCATAGTACATACATGGCATCTCAATTCTACTTGAATAGGTTTTACTGTATCAAACATACCGAATACTGTCCTATGAAACTCTTTAGAATTATAGTTATTAGACTCTATCACCGCAATGTCATTTAGTAGAATTGGATGCTCTTCGATACGGTCCAATCTAAAAGTTCTCAAACCTTTTCTTTCGTCGCAATAACCACGGACATAATAATAATTTCCATCCCATATCAATTCATATGGACTTAATGTATACTTTTCTCCAAAATTAGTAATATATCTTTTCTTTCTAACATCAAAATCAGTGTATCTAAACGATACTTTCCTCTTAAGATTAATAGCATTATTTAATGTATCAACACTATAATATCCAGACCTACTGTTACTTTTTATATATCCATCAACACTAATATTACGGTTAAGTTGCAAAGCACTTTCTTCAGTTGTCAAAGTAAGTAATTTCGCAATCAATTCCTTACTCATTTTGTTAGAAATAAACTTGGCAGCGGACAAAGCATCAATTAATATTTTCAGTTCACATACGTCAAATGGACGACCATCATAGAAGTATTTGTTTTGAGTAGTCTCTATACATTCAATGTCAAGATTTGAATTACGTAGTACTATTAAATCATTGCATATCGTATTTCTCGAAACATTTATATTGAAACAATCTCGTAGCATCTGAATCAATTCAACAGTTGATTTTGGATGATCTATGTCAGTATGTTCTATCAAATACTGATATAAATATAGAAGCCTAAGTTTTGTCTTGTTTTCCACATTGCAATCTCCCTTAACTTTTTATTAAAACTAATATACTGCACAAAAAGCAATTTCTTTAATCCAATTATATTTCATTACAAAGGACAAATCAACTTCTCTGATGACCAAAATTTTGGTTACCTATTAAACGCAATACTTGTTTTATTATTTTCGTTATGATATATTGTAGTTCCAAGTTATGCATAACACAATATATTGACAGAAAGGAATGTTACAATTGATTAAAATCGCTGAACGAAAAAGAGACATCTTAAAAATTATTGAAAATCTTGATATTACACCAACGATGTTCAATAATGCTGTAGAAAAATACAACGCCCTCGCTCATTATCTTAATGATAATGAACTCTCTGCAGATATCTACCCCCAAGGATCTTTTGCATTAGGAACTATTATAAGACCCAATACAAAAGATTCTGATGCTAGTTATGACCTTGATTTCATTTGTCATGTCCATTCAGCAAAAGAAAATATGTCGCCCAGTGAACTACGTAACAGAATCGAATATGTGCTGAAAAATAGTGGTGTCTATAGAGACAAACTTAAAGTTTTTGACGAATGCTTCACTATACAATATGCGGATATCAATGGTATAAGCTTTTCCATAGATATTGTCCCAGCTGTAGAAGAAAGTACTAGTGTAAAAAAAATACTAATTTCCAAAAGTAATCGTCCCGATTTAATTGAAACATCTATAGCTATTCCAAAACATACTGGAAATAAAAATTATACTTGGCTTACTAATAATCCCAGAGGTTTTAAAACATGGTTTGAGGAAATTAATTCACATTTTCTTGCAGTTCAAAGAGCGGAAATTCGCAATGCTATTTACGCATCACATAGGGATACTTTTGATTCTATTGACGAAATCCCCTCCGATTTGGAACGTACTACACTCCAGAGAGTAATCCAAATAATAAAATTTCATCGTAATAACTACTATGAAAAACTTGAAAATGGAGACGACTTAAAACCAATATCTGCCATCGTAAATACATTAGCTGCACATATAGCTAAAAATGCTGATCCATCATGGGATGTGTTTTCATTACTATCCTTTATTTTGAACGAGTTGAAAATATATTCCGAACATATGAGAATAGACTCTAACGAATTTGATAAATTATACAATCTCCGCAGTGCTATTACTCACAACAACAAAATCTGGACAATTCAAAATCCAGCAAATCCCCATGACAATCTTGCCGATAAATGGAATACTAATTCAGACATTCCCAAAACCTTCTTCAAATGGGTGTCTATTTGTTATGATGATTTAATCACTTCTCTCAATCTTCCAGATATTGAATTTAGATCAAATCTTGAAAATGCCTTTGGAGAAAACATCGTGAGGAATAGCTTAGGCACAAAGTATAATAGTGCACCGCCAAAACCAATATATCCATTATATGCTGCTAAACCGTATAGAAAGTAAAAATGTGGAATTGTAAGAATATTAAAGCTCAAATATTATCAGTCATGCAAGAATATCCTGACCTACAAGTAATAGAAAAAAATAAGCAGCAAGTTCGCCTTTCTGGAAAGATTCATGTATATAGGTCTGCACAAGGATTTATTCTAAACAAGTACTATAAAGTTACCATTGTTATACCTAGTAATGAAAACTCTTTGCCAATATTAATAGATACAGAAAACGCTATTAGTTCTTCATATGTACACAAATATAGTGATGGAAGTCTATGTCTTGAAACCGATACTTACATACGTATAAAATACATAGATAAATTTGAGCTAGTTGACTGGATGGAAAATATAGTCGAACCATACTTCTTCTCTTACGAATTTTTTACACGCTTTGGTAAATATCCATTTGGGGAAAGAGGCCATTATATATTAGGAGTTCTCCAAACATATCAAGAATATTTCGAAGCCACAGATATTCTTACTACTTGGAAACTAATGCAGTATTTGTCCGTAAAGAGTTATAAAGGGCACCACTTATGTCCTTGCGGAAGCGGAGAAAAAATAAGAAATTGTCACGGTCATAGAATTCTCCCATTTGTAAATGATTGTAGAAAAAGAGACATTTTAAAAGTTGATTTAGAAAAGATAGAGGAAGGTTTAGCAAAATATGACCAAGCAAGAAGAAATAATGAACAAACAAAACGAACTTGATATGTTAAAATGCCAGTTTGCCTCCAGAAAGTTATTCAATCGTGCGGAGATAGAAAATTACTGTTCTACACTTTTAAGTATTGCTTCTATCTTATGTGTTTTTTTCCCAAATCAATTGATTATTCCACTTATACTAGATGTTTTTATACTATATTTTAGTATAAAAGCTAAAAATCACGTAAACATTGCTGCTCAAATCAGAAATTATTTTGATCACGTTATTCTGGGATTAAATAGTTCACGATACTCTGATCATGAAATTCGTGAAATTTATGGTAAAGTAGAAGACCTCATTACAAAAAATCAAAAAGAATGTAATATCCAAACACAGAACACAGGTAGGGATAATCCTCCAGGCGTAAAAAACTGGTATGAGTTTTCTAGACAATTTGAAGGCAATGAAGTAATCTTAGAATGTCAAAGACAAAATTGTTGGTGGAATAATAGGCTATACGAAATTAGATTAGCTACAATATTTGTTTTCTCTATTGTAATTGCTTCCATTATTTACATAGCCGTTAACATACTCGGTATTTCAACTTTTCAAACACTTATTTGTATCACAGGTTCAGTACTTAAAACATCAGAACAATTCATAGAAAACATTAGATACTATCGGTTATCCACTGAAATAAATAATAAATTATCTATGCCGCAATTATCTCAAAACATAATACAACTAGAGCATTTACAAGAGTTAATATGTAGACGCCGAACTATTAATGTTCTAGAAATAAACCAAGTGCATAAAATGTTATGTCGACATTGGTCTGAACAGTACGAAAGAATCAGTAAACATTGCGGCTCTCTATAACAAAAATTTAGTATTTAGTTATATCCTTATCTTTTATTAGTTCTTACTATAGTAATTCTATAAACAGTTTACCCCCAAAACACGCTAATGCCTAAAATACAAGCATTAGCGTGTTTTGCTTCCTTCAGAAGAATAATAAAAATCAAATACTCTTATCGTATATACGAATTATATTGTATAAAATACAACTAAATGCTATAATAATGCTATATCATTAATATGGAATTTCAGGAGATGGCACAGATGACTTACTCAGAAGAAATAAAAATAATACGTCAAAAATCCCTGTTATCACAGGAAGCCTTTGGTCGTGAATTAGGCGTCTCCTTCTCGACTATAAACCGTTGGGAAAGCGGGAAAAGTAAGCCTAATATATCCGCTATGAAAAAAATTAAATCTTTTTGTGATGCTAATAATTTAGACTTTAAATACTTAGAACAACAATGGCTCCAACAAGGAAAGGACGAATAACGATATGGCTAAGAAAAAAGCTGCTGAAAAAGCTATAAACCTTGATAATATTTTATTTAATTGCAGAGATATTCTCCGAAAAGCTCCTAACTCCGGTTCATTTTTTGAAAAAAGAGATCTGATGCTTACTCTTGTTTTTTTGCGCTTCATTGGCGAAAAATATGAGAATGGTATCGAAAATCTTCGTGCTCAACTAATAGAACAAGGTTTTGATCCAGATGATGAAAATATTCAAGCTGCATTTTTTGAAGACGCAACCTTTACTGATGGAACGTACAACCTGCCTATAGAAGCAAGATGGTCCACAATAATTAATACGCCTGCTCCTGAAATGAATGTAGCATTAGATACAGCACTTGTCGCCATAGAAGAAAACCTAAAAACTTTAAAGGGATGTTTTATAAAAGGTACTTTTACTAGCCGTAACCTTGCTCCCAATGACATCAAAAAAGTAGTTGACGAGGTTGGCAAAATAAATCATAAAGTTTTTGGTGAAGAAAAAGACCTTATCGGTCGTGTATATGAATATTTTCTCAAAGAATTTGCTATTAATTCCTCTAAAGAAGAAGGGGAATTCTATACCCCGCATGATGTTGTACAACTAATTGCAGCAATGGTTGAACCCTTTGAAGGTACAATTTACGATCCTGCCTGTGGGTCTGGTGGTATGTTCATTCAAAGTGCTGAGCTCGTAAAATCACAACAAGGCAATATCAACAGCATTAATATTTATGGTCAAGAAAAAGAAGCTGCAACATATCGACTTGCAAAAATGAACCTGGCACTCCGCGGTATTAGTCATAACCTTGGTGGCAAAAGTGATTCTTCCTTTACTAATGACCTTCACAAAGGCTTATACTTTGACTACATTATGGCAAATCCGCCTTTCAACTAAAAAAAATGGTATGAACAAACTCTTGCTAATGATGCTCGTTGGGCAGACTATGCGCTTCCCCCTGAAAGCAATGCCAACTATGCTTGGATTTTGCATATGCTTTACCATTTGAAACCATCTAATGGCGTTGCAGGCTTTTTACTTGCCAATGGCGCTTTAAATGATAGCGATACTTTAGAAATTCGTCAAAAGCTTATTCAGAACGATAAAGTAGAAGCTATTATAATCCTTCCTAGAGAGTTGTTCATTACAACCGACATTAGTGTTACTCTTTGGATTTTGAGCCAAAATAAAACAGGTGGTATGTACCACGGACGCAAGCTCCGTAATCATGAACACGAAATTCTCTTTATGGACCTGCGCACCTGGACAGAAAATGCCGTTAAAGGTGAAGGCAAGAAAAAAGTTCTTCTAGATGCAAAGCAAATTCAAAAAGCTGCAGAAATTTATCATACTTGGCAAAATGAAGGTACGGACGGCAACGCATACGAAATACCCGAACTCTATCGCAGCGTAAACATTGCCGAAATAGAACAAAATAATTGGGCTCTTACACCTAGCAAATACATTGAATTTGTTGACCACGATTTAGAAATTGACTTTGAAAAAGAAATGGCACGAATTCAGTCCGAAATGCAGGAAATCATCAAGCAAGAAAAGAAATCCCAGCAAATGCTGGTAGACGCATTCAGGGGGATTGGCTATGAAATTGACTAAGTATAAAGTTGGTCATCTAATATCTATAGTTGATGAACATAACAATATTGGTATCAGAGAATTTTATGGTATAAACATAAATAAAGAATTTATGCCTACTGTAGCAAACACAGAGGGATTGGATGAATCAAAATATAAGTTAGTAAGAAAAAATCGTTTCGTATACAGCGGTATGCAAACAGGCAGAGATAAATGTATTAGAATAAGTATGTATATGGATAATCATCCAATATTGGTATCACCTGCTTATACAACATTCGAAGTAACCTCCACTGATATAGTTCATCCTATTTATTTTTTCATGAAATTTATGTCAAAAGAAAAAGATAGATACGGTGCATTTTGTAGTGACGGTAGTATAAGGTCTAATCTTGATTGGCCTGTATTCTGCGATATTGATATTGAACTTCCTCCGCTCCATATCCAAAAAAAATACGTTGATATCTACAACGCAATGTTAGAAAGCCAAAAAAGCTATGAGCGTGGCTTAGAAGATTTGAAGCTTGTTTGTGATGCGTATATCGAAGATTTACGAAAAAAATATAAACCTGAAAAAATAGGACCTTATTTAATATGTTACGACGAACGCAACAACGAAGAAACACTACACTTAGATGACGTTAGAGGAATTGCTACAAGTAAAGAATTTATCGATACAAAAGCAAATATGAACAGTGTTAGTCTTTCTAATTATAAAATTGTACATCCCAAATCAATAGCCTATGTTTCAGATACATCTCGTCGAGGAAACAAGATATCACTTGCCCACAATAACAGCGATACTAGTTTACTAGTATCTTCCATAACTACTATCTTCCATACAAACGAAACTAAACTTCTATCAAAATATCTTATGTTATTCTTTAACAGAGCAGAATTCGATAGATTTGCACGATTTAATTCTTGGGGTTCTGCTAGAGAGACTTTCGATTGGATAGAAATGTGTAATGTAAGTATACCTATTCCAGATATAACAATTCAAAAATCAATTTCTGATATACTAGATGTTTATATCGAACGTAAGTCTATCAACGAGCAACTCAAAGCTCAAATAAAAGATATCTGTCCCATTCTTATTAAAGGCTCTATTGAGGATGCAAAAAAAAATTAAGGAGGCTTAGTCTATGGCTAGACTGAAAAATTATAATGGTCACTACTGCGAATCCGAATATGAATACGCCTTCATTGGTTTTTTAGAGAAAGAAGGCTGGATTTATTCTTCCGGTAATACCATTGCTCGTGAAAAAAAGCGAGATGTGTTAATAGCTGATGATTTTAAAAAATTCATTGCCAATACTAATCCTAATTTAACTTCTGAGGAAGTTGATAAGATTTTTGATAATGTCCGCCTCGTTGGTGCAGAATCTGATTTTGCAACTCTTCACAAGGTATATAACTGGATGGTTTTTGGTGTTCAATTCGTCCTTAAAGACGGAACCACCACAATGATTCCTCTAATTGATTTTGAAAATCCTACCAACAACATTTTTAGAGTAGTAAATCAGTTTGTAGTGGAATACACTAATAACGGTCAAAAAGTAAATCGCAGACCTGATGTATTGTTATATGTCAATGGTATGCCTTTGTGCGTTATTGAACTCAAAAACCCTGCTGATGCAAATGCTACTATTTACGATGCTTGGGAACAGATTAATATTCGTTATTGGAGAGATATCCCTCATTTACTGCATTACTGTCCTTTAGCCTGTATTTCTGATGGCGTTAAAACAAGACTTGGTACAGTGCGTACACCTTATGAGCATTTCTACGCTTGGCGCAGAGTAAATGACGGTGACGAAATTTCTACTCTTCCTTTTGCAGAAACAGAAACAATGATTAAAGGTGTTTATGCACCTGAACGCTTTTTAGAAATTTTTAGAGACTATATCTATTTTGAAGATACTGCATTTGACCGTTCTGAGGTTGAAATCATCTGCCGTTATCCACAATTCTTTGCAGCTAGACTTCTTAAACTCAGCATTATCAGGTCTGTGGTTGAGGGAAGCGGAAAAGGTGGTACTTACTTTGGAGCGACTGGTTGTGGCAAAACATACACCATGGCATTTCTGGCACGTCAACTTGCGCTCCGTTGCACCGATATCCCAGAAATAGGTTCGCCAACAATCATACTTATTGTCGATAGAGATGACCTGCAAAAACAAGGTGCCAAACTATTTATCAAAAGTAAAGAATTTTTGAACCTCGGCGAAGTGTCTGTTGTTAAAGACAGAAAACACTTAAGGCAAGAACTTGGTGCTAGACAAAGTGGTGGTTTCTATATTTGTACTATTCAAAAATTCTGTGACAGAGAAGATGATAAAATAGGTCTCATTAATAATCGTAGAAACATTATTTGTTTTTCTGACGAAGCTCACAGAACACAGATAGAACATTCCAAAACAATTCAATTCAGTAAAGACGCTGACGAAAATATGAAGGCTATGGTTTCTAAGCCTTATGCAAAGGTTTTAAAAGAAGCATTTCCACATGCTACGTTTGTCGGTTTTACAGGCACTCCTATCGCAGAAACATACCAAACTTTTGGTGAAGAAATTGACCGCTACACTATGGATCAGGCAGTTGCCGATGGTTTAACCGTATCAATAAAATATCATCCGCGCATTGCTAAAGTGCTCCTTGACCAAAACAAGGTTAGAGAAATTGAAAATTACTACAAAACCTGTTTTACAGAAGGTGCAACAGCAGAAGATATTGAAGCAAGTAAAAAAGCAATGAGTTCTATGGAAATAATTCTCGGTGAACCTTCAAGACTTAACCGCCTTGCTACGGATATCCATGACCACTATGTTGCTGCCTGTGCAGGTGATCCAGATAGAATTCAAAAAGCTATGATTGTTTGTTCAGATAGAACAATAGCTTATACTTTGCTTAAACAATTTCAAGAGAAATACCCTGAGTGGTTCGTAGAAAAGAAACATCCTGATGATATATCTGTTACGGACGAAGAGTTTAGGCAATTAAAACCTATGCCATTTGTGGCAATGGTTGCTAGTGTTGGCAGCAATGATCCAGATGATATGTATAACTATCTAGGCGGTGTTAGAAATAGCAAACGTTCTGACGAGCTAGACATGGCATTTAAACAAGAAAAATCTAACTTCCACATCGTAATAGTTGTTGATATGTGGATTACTGGATTTGACGTTCCTTGCCTCACCTATATGTATAACGACAAACCTTTAAAGAAGCACCAGCTTATCCAAACCATTAGTCGTGTTAACAGAATTTATCCAGGCAAGAGCCATGGTATGATTATTGACTATATTGGTATTCGTGATAATATGCGTGAAGCAATGAAGGTTTATGGTGGCAACACTTCTGTAGCACCAACAGCAGATGACGTTGAACAAGCAACTAGCGTATTTAGGGAAGAACTTCAAATCTTGAAAAACCTCTTCCATGGTTATGATTTATCACCGTTCTTAAATCCTGACTGCAATCCATTTGAGCGCTATAAACTTCTTTCTAAGGCAGCAGAATATGTATTCTTGTCACCAGAAGAACTGAATACGTTCGAGAAAAAGGGAAGTCAAACAGTTTCTTTTAAAACTTATTTTTTAGAAACAGTAAAGAAAATGAGAGCTGCCTATGATATTTGCCAACCTTCCGGAAATCTTGGCGAAGAAGAAGCAGCCCTTGCTCAATGTTTTATGGCTATTGCAGGCTTTGTTCGAAAAATGGGTGGTACTACAGAATTAGATACCGAATCAATGAATCGTACTGTAGCAAAAATGGTAGAAGAAGCATTAAAGTACAATCAGGTCGAAAGTGTACTTGAAAGTGGTGAAGAAGAAGATATTTTCTCTCCAGAATACTTTGAAAAACTTTCTGATGTAAAAATGCCGGCAACTAAACTGGAACTTCTCGTTAAAATGATTCGCAAACAAATCAAGGAATACGGACAAACAAACAATTTAGCTGCTAAAACCTATCAAGAAATGCTTGAAAAGACTATTAATGAATATCACGAAAGACGAAAACACTTAGCTTCCGAGGAGGCTGGCGAAACACAAGAACAAACCTCTGAGGATATTGTTAACGAAGCAACAAAACAAGCTCTAGAAATACTTCGTCAAATGAAGGAAAGTAGAGAAAGTTTCCGTAAAATTGGTTTAACCTTTGAGGAAAAAGCTTTTTATGATATTCTTATGGCTATGCGTGACAAGCATAACTTCGAATATGGCAAAGATGTTAAAGTGGATGAAATTGTTATCAACGATAAATGCAAAGAGTTGGCCAAAAAAATTAAGGAAATCATTGATGTGCAGTCATCTTTCGCAGATTGGTTAAATAACCAAAACGTGCGTAATGATTTAAAATTTAAAATAAAAGTATGCTTAGTCAAAAATGGTTACCCACCGCAATATAGTCCTGAAGTATTCGACCAAGTTATGGAACAAGTAGAAAATTATGAAGAACATGCTATTGAAAAAGAATAACTGATTTATTTACCGAGAATCTATAAAGATTCTCGGTATTTTTCATACCAAAAAGCTCCGCACTTTCATGCGGAGCAAAATATGTACTATTTCTATGATTTCAAACTATTTTTGTATTTTATGGTATCTAATTTCATCATCCGTATATATCTATCATACTTTTCCTTATCATTTCTTGCATCATCTAATAAAACTAAAACATAAAACATGCTCTCAAAACTAGATCCTGGAGTTATCGGCTTACTTTGAATAGCCGCACTATTATCTTCCATAACAACCATTCCTTTTTTGTCTATTTGAAGCCAACTCAAATATCTATTTGATGAGCAATCAATGTCAAACTCATAACAAAACAAAGACTTTATAGAATCTTTATGATTTAATAATTGAGTCCATACTCTTGCAGCTTTGTGACCACTGTGACCAGCTTCACCACTTTGCTTCCACACAATAGTATTAACATCCAACCATATATCAAACTCACCTTCTACTCCACCAACAATAACCCATCTATCATCTGTTGGCTGCTCCAGCTTTGCAAAGCATACAGCACACATAGAACAAAGCAGCAATACCATCACTAAAATCCTTTTCACAATCAATACCTCCCCAAAAATTATATCTTAGTTGTATTGTTCTACAAATTTTGAAAAAGTCCTTTTCTCCCAAATAAAAACAGCCCCTACAAATGTAGGAGCTGCCTTCATACTGCGACTGCAATATGTCTCACCCTTCATGTGTGCGAGCATTATTTCAATCCACGTGCCTGATATAGCACGACAACTTATGTCTATATTATAGCACTATTACAGTTAAAAGGCAGCAGTTCAATATAATTTTTTTAGTTTACTGATATTTAACTTGTAAGCGTCAAATAGAAAACGGATTGAATCCCACCTGATTTAATATGATAATAATACCGAGGATTTATATTTCTCGGTCTTTTTTGTAGCGCAACTAGCGCTAGTTGCACTGCTGTCACTGTCACTACTTGCGCAAACTGGTACTAGTTTGCGCAATATGTCATAGCATCAGAAAATGCAGGAATATATTAAACCGTCAAACTTTTAAAACCAATTAAAGGCCTAAGCTTTAAGTTGTGAGGATTGACATTTACTCTTCTGATTCTCCTCGTACCCCACTTTATGGACACTAAAAGAAGGTGAAATCCCAAATTGTGGACAGTGTTTTCTTTTTCCAAGTCTTGGTTTTATAGCTTATCTTGCTTACAAGGCAAATATAACCATAACATAATTTAACTATAACTTTTTTCAGCTTATGTTATATTTAAATTATTACTAGTATTATACGTACTTCTCTATTAGTTAATACTACATTTAAAGTATGTATAATTTACAATAATTAATAATATATAATTTTTAATATTTTCTTTTCTCTAAATTCTAAATCCTGTTCTACATAAATCCTAGAGATAACAATACTAAGATTTTAGTACCTACTTCAGATTTATCGTTAATAGTAACTGTTACTACGAACAGGGAGAGGCGGGGAAGAAAAAAAAGAAAA
>ENA-ORPF01001573-ORPF01001573.1-human-gut-metagenome-genome-assembly--contig:-NODE-1573-length-17767-cov-7.657972_pt1 | contig 17767 bp, 17 predicted proteins | sample MGYA00242140_ERZ509070 | MGnify/ENA primary metagenome ERZ509070 (study PRJEB26280, sample SAMEA2338713) | human gut metagenome | biome: human gut; feature: human-associated habitat; material: faeces... | reverse complement strand
CATAGCAGCCATTTGTATTAGACTGCAAAGTTGCAAAATCAAGTCCGTTTCATTTCAAAAGACCGTGTAATTGACTATATTTCAATAATTTCAAAGAACTATTTATCCACTTTTACGGGACAGTAGTGAAGAAATGTCTAACTTAAAAAATCGTATTATAATGAGAATGAGAGTATCTTATTTGTTTTCAGTTTTTATGTTCTTACTGATAGGTTTATATTCATGTAAGGACGATAATGAGAATCCTTCTCCTAATCCATCATTCAAAATTACGATTGATGAAGGAGATACTCATCCTGTTATATCACAACAGGGAGGTACAATCAATATTCCATTTACCGCAACAGGAGAATGGAATGCTACAATGATAAACGACCGAGCTGAAAGCTGGATAACAATTAATCCTTCTTCTGGGAAGAGTGGTGATATTGAATTGTCTGTTACAGCAACAGCCAATGAAACTTATGATGAGCGTAATGCTACAATTGTCTTGCAATGTGGAGATGATAAGAAAGAGATAGTTGTAACACAGAAGCAGAAAGACGCTTTAACCGTAACGTCCTCCAAATATGAAGTTCCCAGTGGTGGAGGAAATATCAGCGTGGAGGTCAAAGCTAATATTGAATATGAGATAGAAGTTAAAGCTGATTGGATAAAACTGGTAGAAAATCAGGATACACGAGCCTTGACAAGTAGCTTATTGAACTTTAAAGTAGATTTTAATGATACCGAATCCAAACGGGAAGGAGAAATTATCATTAAAAGCGGTAACTTGTCGGAAACAGTTAAGGTCTATCAGGAATATGGAGATTTTATAACCTTGACACAAAAGGACTTCACTCTCCCTGAAGAAGGAGGTACAGTTGATATAGAAATAAATAGTACGGTTGGTTACGATGTGAAAATACCTTCCGGTACAAACTGGATTACAGAAATTCAAAGTAGAGCTGTATCTACCCATACAAGACATTATCAAGTTGAACCAAATGAGAGCTACGATTCACGAGAAGCGAAGATCATATTCTACAATACGGAAGATGAAACCATTGCAGATACAGTTTCAATCTATCAGATGTATAAAGAGTCTATTATCGTGACCAAGGAAGAATATCAGATGGAAGAGGAAGGTGGGCTTTTGAACTTCAGTGTCAGTTCCAATGTAGAATTCAACATTTCGATTTCGGAAAATTGGATTAAACAAGTAGAAACAAGAGGATTGACAGAAACCCAATTAACATTTGCAGTAGAAGAAAATCCAACAGAAGAGAGCAGGACGGGATTTATTATTATTTCAAGTGAGAAAACAAAACAAAAAATCACGATTTCACAAAAGAGCAAGAAACTGAACAATCCTGATGGAAATATAGATGACATGCCTAATATACCGTGGTAAATAATATCAATATGAAAAAAATAAGTTATATAGTTTTATTGCTTTCTGTAATTATATTTTCTGGATGCAGAGAGGATGAGTTGTCTTATACAACTCAAGGAAATATTGTAGTGAAAGCAGGCTTTGCCTCCAACACACGAACCACATTTGTTGAAGATGATGGCGTTACGCATATAAGCTGGAATAAAGATGATGCCATAGGATTGATTACCAGAAATCAAACCAATCTGGAATATAGGTCATTAAGCGAAGGGAACAGCTGCGAATTTGGCAACTGCGGTGAAAAAATAAAGGTAGAGGAAGGAGAAACTGTCTATGCTTATTATCCTTACGACTATTCTACTTTAAGTGATGACAAAGTCATATTGCCTAATACATCTCTCCAAGAATATGAAGAGAATATTTCCGAACATGATTTCTTGTATGCTTCAACCCAAGTCACCAATGGGAAAGTCTCATTACAATTTAAACATTTATTTGCTTTCCTGAGAATAACAATTCCCTTGGCACAGATTAGTAATGAGGTTGGAAAAGGGATACTAAGCATATCTTCTAATGAATATATCAGCTTCAACGGCAACGGTTTTTTTGATCTAAAGAATGAAACTATTGGTGAGAGTTCATACTTAAATGGTATTACTTATAAAATTCCCAGTCGAAAAGAACTAGGAGATAAGGAAACGATAACATGCTATATCGCCATCTTACCTCAAAGCGAAAATGCAATAATTAAAGTTAATTATTATCCTGATGATTCAGATGGACAAGCAATAACCCTATTATTACAAAAGCACGCGCCCGCAGGCGGATTCAAGTCTGGTAACGTATATTCCTTATACCTTGAAGGTGCGGAAGATGAAATGGAAAGGGATGCCTTGATTGCATTATATAACGCAACCAATGGAGATTCATGGACAAATAATACCAACTGGTGTAGTGACAAGCCAATAGGTGAATGGTATGGAGTGAAAGCTAAGGGCGAGGTATATGAGATAGACCTTTCAATGAATAATTTGTCTGGGATAATACCTGATGAAATAGGTAATTTGAAATGGCTTACTCAGCTTCGGCTATGGGGGAATAATCTTTCGGGAGTAATACCGGCTTCAATAGCAAATACCAATCTTGATTACTTAGATTTAAGGTATAACCAACTATCTGGGAATATACCCTATGCTATCGGGAATTTGACCAATCTTACTTATATTGGTCTGACTGAAAATCTTTTTAAAGGAGAGGTTCCGTCATTCATAGGTAATTTAAGTAAACTGAAAACCTTGGAGTTGGGGGATAATGAGTTCTCCGGATCGCTGCCAGTGGAAATAGCAAATACATCATTGGAAGAACTGAATATTTCTCATAATCAATTCTCTGGAGAAATACCTACTGATATATGGTCTTCTGTCAAGACACTGAGAAAAGTAAATATGTCGCAAAACCTATTTTCGGGAGAAATTCCGATTGAAATATCTAATGCAGTCAACCTTGAGTCTCTCAATTTGTGCGCAAATAATATTGAAGGCTCTTTGCAGAATATAACAGCGTTTAAACATATAAAGGAGTTGGATCTAAGCCTGAATAAACTGTCAGGAGAAATTCCTGTTGATATTAAGAATTTATCTAAACTTGAAATATTGAATATAGCAGGAAATGGGTTGGTCGGTAGTATCCCAGACGAGCTTGGTTCTTTGTCTAACCTGAAAGAGTTTTCTTGTGGTAACAACTTACTTACGGGTAATATTCCAACCTCAATATGCAATTTGTCAAACCTTGAAATATTCAGCATTGAGAATGCTGACGGGAGGGGAATAGGTAATACGGTTTATCCGCAAGAGAACAGAAATAATATAGTTGGTACTATACCTGAGAATGTAGGGATGTTAAGCAATCTAAAACGCTTTGATATTTCCTATAACAACATAGGAGGAAATATACCAGAAGGATTCGCCTATTTGCCTAACTTGACAAAGTTACAACTTGCCTTTAATAGACTTGAGGGCCAAATTCCTCCTGCTTTGTACCAATCTCCTAAGTGGATGAGTTGGGAACCAGGAACTTGGATACTATTTCAGCAAATGGGCTATATACTTTATACAGAATTGTATATATCTACTGATTACTCAAAGGACGGAGAAGTAAAGGTATTACAGACTCATAGTAAAGGTAAAGGTATCAAATTGGTTTTAATGGGAGATGCCTTTGTTGATAAAGATATGGAAAATGAAGGAAAATATGAGGAGATTATGAGAAAAACAATGGAATCTTATTTCTTGCTTGAACCATTCAAATCTTTACGAGATTATTATGATGTCATTATGGTAAAAGCTGTGTCCAAAAATAATGTAATGGGAAAAGAAACAGTTTTTGGAACTATTCCATTAGGTTCAGGTGTGGGAGGAAATGATGACAAAGTTTTAGAATATGTCCAAAAGGCACTTGAAGTAAATACTTCGGATAATATACAGACCATTATTGTAATTAATGAAATGGTTCGTGCTGGAACTTGTACGATGTATAACAATGGTTTTACAATAACTTACGTTACTTATCCAAATAATTCTGACGATGAACTTTCAGAATTGGTTTGGCATGAGGCGAATGGACATGGATTTGGATTACTCGGAGATGAATATGCCATGTATGATATGACATTACCTTCAAACGCTATTGAAGATGTTAAAAGAAGACAATCCTATGGTCAATTTCTCAATCTCAGTTTAAATAATACCGTAGACAAGATTAATTGGGCGCACTTTATGTCTGACTCTCGTTATGTTGACGAAGAAATAGGAATATTTGAAGGAGCCGACTATTATACTGAAGGTATTTACCGACCAACAGAGCATAGCATCATGAGAGGAAATATAATTATGCAATTCAATGCGCCGAGCCGTGAGGCAATATATAAACGTGTAATGAAACTGGCTTATGGTGATAGCTGGAAATACGATTATGAGGAATTTGTAAAATTTGATGCACAGGGACACGCTGATTTTGTTGCAGCTAAAAATAAAACACAAACAAGAGGTGTATCAAATTCCAAAGTTATAAAAGATCCTAGACCAACTATATATAAACGTCCATAAGTAATACAATTAAACGATTAAGAAAGAACGATTAAGATTAAAAACTTAGTCGTTCTTTTTTTATATACCTACTTTCTGAAAATGACAAAACGCGATTATGGTGGATTGAAACTCTAACTAATGACAATAATAATACCTACAACTATGTTAGGAAATTTTATGAATATATTCTTTGATGGTACTTTAGAAGAACCGTCAGAGCGTCAGGTTAGAGAAACAACTCCTGATGTTATCGAAAAAAGTAGTACAATCGCCCAACCTATCCCTGAAAAATACGAGAAAGATGTTGAAGCCTTACGAAAGAGGTATGGAGAGAATTTTAAAACTGGTCTCTGCATTGAAATAACACTGAAAGAACTTCTGGAGATATGCCCGAGAGAAAGAAGGCGAACTGATGCTTATACTGGACTTATATCATTCCTGAAGGGCAAAATGGGAATTACACTAAATATTAAATCACAAAAATCTAAACTATGAAAAACTATTTTATTGCAAACAGAGAAGTCCTCGATACTACAATGACGATAGAGGAGATTGAATCAGCCGTAAATGATTCTTTGGAGGAAACAACTGGTGGAATGGTGTCTTTCGCGATTGAGGAGTTAAGCGAAAATCATGTAATTATGAAATATATTCGTGACTTTAATATCAATCCAGACAAACCAGTGATATATGATACTGACGCAAATATTATATCTGGTATTGGTCTTGGAGCTTTTACCCCTAAAAAGATGGGCGGTTATCCATTAATTAGTCCACTGTGTTTTAATGGTAAAAATTTCTATACCGATGTAACTACCTTCATTCAGTTCTATAAGACGCTGTTACTATTTACATGTAAAGGGGAAGGGTTTGTTGAAGAAATCGGTATAAGATGTTATCCCGATTGTATAATAATGAAAATCACGTATTAAACTAAGGAGGAGACAGTAATGAAAAAAGAAAAGAAGGTATTCGTTATGGGTAAAGTATATACCATAACGGAAACAAACATTAGTGAAATTGAAAAAGCTGTGCAGGAAGATTTGGATGCTTATGTTGGTAAAGATAAAGTTGAATTTAAGCTATATACATTAGGAAATGTTGTAGCCATGTTTTTCAATAGACCTTTAGACTATTCCACTTTAGGGGCTAATCCGGAGAAGGATATAAATGCTGCTGATACCTTGATAATAACTGGAGAAGGATATAATGGATTTAAAATGCCATCACCTCTTCCTCCTATGCCTTATTTAGGACATATAATTTATAATCTGGAACAGTCAGACTTTCTGGAGATTTATAAAGAAAGTGCTAAAAGATTAGGTGCCAGTAAAATAAAGGATGCTTGGTTGGAGATAAATCCAGGATCAATCATATTGAGAGTACAGACAAAGTGATAATAATGTAAGGAGATGGTCGAATTTGAGACTGTCTCCTTTTTTGTCATTTAATAAAAATGGGAAATTTGAAGGGCCTGAAAACTTTATATCTGAAAAACAAAAAAATAAGAAATATGGGAAATAACGGAATTTTTACTTTATTGCAAAGAATTAATTACACAAAGTATGGTTTGCAATATATTGACTTTAATGAAGTTGTAGAAGTTATTCGTAATGGGGATTTGGTATTGTATGATAGTGAATATGGGGAATATACACTAAGACAAGCAATTGAACACATCAGAACTGTACCAGAAGAAGATAGGCAATATTGGAAATCCAGATTATTGCCTGCTGTTGCTTGTAATGCCCGATTTTTAGAGGTTAATAGTAAGGGACTGGATGATTATTCGTGTATTACAGCTATGGATTTTGACCATATAGCTACAAGAGATGAAATGATACATCTACGAAATCGCTTGATAATTACTCCATGTGTAGTCTGTGTGTTTGTTACTCCCAGTGGAGAAGGACTGAAAGCTCTAGTACTGCATGATAATGAGAATCCGGACTTGCATAGGGACTTGTATGAACAACTATTGAAGAAATTCGATGTAGCAAGTAAAGATGAGAGCTGTAAGGATATAGCCAGAAGAAACTATCTGAGCTATGATCCTGATATTTGGGTAAATCACAATCCAGTTGCTTTTCATTATATTCCTACCATAAAAACTCAGAATAATTCAAAACAATACTCTTGTAATAACGTAAAGAGTGTTTCAGATAAAAGTATTATTCGCATAATGGATTCTTCATGGAGAAAGAACCATCCTGAATATTGGCAGGAAGGCCACAGAGCTAATAGTATATTTAAACTGGCTTGCCTTATGTGCAAATGGGGAATTGATAAAGATCTAGTTATTGAATATTTCGTTGATGGTTGGAAGAGTCAGACAATGAATGAAGATGAAATTATGAATCATGTAATAAATGCTTATAAGGCAGAAGCTGATAACTTCGGAACATTACAATTCAGGATGTATTGAAGTTTATATGGTATGAGTAAACCGAAGGCAGATTATAATAAGTGTATTATACCACTCAAGCGGCGTTAGCCTACAACAAACGAAAGAGAAAATATAGATAATGCACTTTTTTTTAATGAATTTATGAAATTTACTTATAAGTAATAGTGCTTTTAAGAAAAAAAAGTGATGCGTTCCGTTTACTCATCAAAGAGGAAACGGGATGCAGCCAATAACTATAAGATAAAAATAGTATTATATGATGAAAATAATAGATATACCTATGCCACCAAGTTGTAGATATATGAGTGATTACGATAAACTTATAAATTGCCTTTTACCTATAAACGGTAAGTTTATTCTTAATAAGACACTTACTGGTTGTGGAGGAACATCGTTATTTCTTAATTCTGGTCTGATGGTAGTAATCATTTCTCCACGTATTCAGGTATTGAAAAATAAACACAAACAGTATCCTGATAGTTTTCTGTTTCATATTCCTCAATGTGATGACAGACAAAGTGCTATAAAACAGAAAATGGAAGATTTGAATTCGTATTTATGGTTACATTATGGATTGGCACCTTTCGGACAACAACCTCCTCCTGCTAAAATATTAGTTACATTGGACTCGGTAGGTAAGGTGTTTTCTGTTTTGGAATCCTGTGGTATTATAGACAAGTTCTTTTTTGTAGTAGATGAGTTTCAGTGTCTTATGGGGGATGCGACATTTAAGGGAACTGTTGATATGAACTTTCTTGTTAATGTAGATAACAGAGCCAGACGTATATGTTACTTGTCTGCTACACCTATTCCTGAACAATATTTGGATTATATCCCACAATTAGCCAATCTTCCTTATTATAAGTTACAATGGGATCCGGCTGTCATTGAGGAGCCGACATTGAAAAAACGGAAAATGAGAAATGGTGAGAATGCAGTGAAGTTATGTACTGAGTTGATACAGAAATATAGGAATAATGGGTATTTTGAACGTAAAATTATACAGGGAAATGTGGTGTATTCTCGTGAAGCTTGTATTTTCCTTAATGAATTAAAGTCTATTATAAGGATTATCGAAAAGAATAATTTGCTCCCGGAAGAAGTTACAATTTTATGTTCAGAAAGTAAAAGTTCAGAACTGCCAAAGGGGTTTACAATAGGCGGTTTATGTACCGATCGCAATAATCCGATAAACAAGACCTTTACGTTTTGTACAAAAGCTTCTTTCGAGGGTGTAGATTTTTATTCTACAAATGCCAGTACTTATATTTTTATTGATGGAGGAAAAGAGTGGTTAAGTCTCGATGTTGCAATTGATCTTTCACAGATTCTTGGAAGGCAAAGGCTTGACAGTAATCCATTTCGTCATGATGCTACATTATACTATAAAACTGTTCCAAATCCTGTAACAGAAGTTGAGTTCAGGCAAAGTCAGAGTGAGATGGAGCAGACTACAAAAGAACGTCTTGACATGTATGATGCAAGTCCAGAAAAATCAAAAAAATGGTTAGTTGATCTTCATCTCAAAATATCGCCTGAAGAGAAATTCGTAAGTGATTATGTTGATGTCATACAGGAAAATGGTCAGTCCACACTTGGTTTCAATTATCTGGTTATGGCTGCCAAGTGGAATCAGTGGTATCAAAGACGTTATTATTATAGTAATTCACATCAATTGATATCAGGTATTCAGTCTGCATTAGGAATTGGAAGGAAGCCTGTAGAAGTAAGGGATTTTGAGTCATGGTATAATAACGCATCAGATAAAGACAAACTTGCTGGATATGCTGATTTTAGAAATAAATACCCTCAATATGATGAGTGGATTTTCCAGAACCCATTTATAGATTTACGTTTTCATCAGTGGTATGCTACCTTGGGTTATTCAACTTTAAAGAGAGTGAATTTTAAAGAGGATAAGGTAATAAATATCTACAATGAGTATTGTGTGCAAGGTTCAATAAAGACTGCTTGCGTAAATGCTTTTGAAGTTGGAAAAATTTACTCTCTAAAAGACGTAAAAAACATGCTGCAACAAATATATGACCAAGCTGGATTTTCTGGGAAAACAGCCAAAGCGACAGATTTAGGGAAGTATCTTTGTTCCCAAAAAGTGCAGCGTACTGATGGACAAGGTAATCGTCTTTGGTATATTGAAATTTTAGGATAGTCATTCGTGGCGGATTTAATGAATGCTGGTATTTAATAAATTCAAGTTTCGGACTGGCGTTAAGGTTCAATGTAGATAATCCAAGAACCAGCAATGAAGATGCTATCTCAACTTCATGTTGAGACGGCATCTTCTTTTTTTGTTAGGTTGGGGGGGGACAAATTCTGATATAGCATATATTGAATTATAATCCATTGGCAATCAAATTGTTCGAAAATATATGGATAGGACAAATTGGAAATTTGTCCCTCTCATTTTTCTCTTTCTTCCTATTATTAATCCTCTGCACACGTTTTTTAATAGCACATTTTTTAACATTATGTTCTTCTTCTATTTGTTTGTAGGTGCATTCGCCTTTTTGAACCCTATGATACCACTCTAACATCTGCTCATCAGTAAAATCTGTAGGACGTCCTACTTTATTTTTTTTTGCAATATCTGTTTCTTCTTTTATCTTCTTATCAGTAAAATCAGTAGAATGATTTGCCGTAGTTTTGTTAGTGACATATGTGTGTCCATTGTTTTGGGGTAAGCCTAAATCATTTGCACTCCCTTTTCCTATGTAGCAAAACTGATTGATTTCAGTATCGGCGTATCTTAACAGGATATAACATTCTTGCTCACCATGTTTCATTTTGAGATAACCCAATACACGGAAATTTGTTCCCAACTTACATGGTGATAGGTAAATGAAATTTTTTGTCATATTGACGCTGTTTTTGTTTCCTCTAACATATGATGGTGAAAATGGTGTACCAGGTTTCCATTTATCATTAGTATGGAATACCTTCAAGGTTGTTAGGGATTTTCCTGTCTTGGAGCACTCAGCCTGAAGTACTTCCAATTCTTGGTTGAATGCCTTCACCGCTTTGGCTCCACAGCGCTCTTCAAGTTTTGTGTGATTGTCAAAAATGACCACTATTCCGTCCTCATCTGTTTCTTTTATTACGTTTCTCAGTATAGATAGGATATGCTCAGTTCTTAAGCCTGCTTCACAGTGTATTTCCAGTCTTCTCAAATCATTAATAGCAGAGCCGTAGTATTGTGCTATTTCCTTATAGTTCTGCTCCAGTGCGAATACTACTACTCGCATAGGCTTAATGCTGTGCCATTCATCAGCTATGCTTATCTCAGAATAACCACGAGCCAAGGCTATGGCTACTTGCATGACAAAAGTAGTTTTACCGCAATTGGTAGGTGCAACCAATCCGGTGTCATATCCTTCACGCAGCCATGGAAATCCTAACATACGCTCTTTGGAGTTTTCTAGCATACCTTTTCTTAATGTTTCATGGTAGCTTTCGATTTTAATCTCCTGCATGTCCTTAGTCGGAGTAATTTTCTCATCCTGTTTCTTTGAGCGGATTTCCTCTTTAAATCTTAATAAATCTTTCTGTTCCTCTGTTTTGACTTTTATAGTATTTTGTTTCTCACTTTCTTTTATTTTTATTGTTTTTCGTTTTTCTTCTGCTTCCTTTTTGTTTTTTTGGATATCTATGTTCGCTTCAATTTTTTTGTATAAATATATGCCGCCTATTATTAATAATCCACCGAAAATGAGGTGCTTATAAGCATGCTCGGAGGTTCCTTCGGCTCTGTTCTTGTCAAGGTATTTGACTATATTTAAAAGTGGGTTTGTTAGGTCCATTATTTTCTAAATATTTTGTTAATTTTTTTTATTTAAACGCAAATAGGCATAAATGACCTTTTTGAGCCATTTATGCCTATTTAAATGAGATAATAATCTTTATTGATTATTTTATCTCTAATTTAATATATTTATTTTCTTTTTTCATGGTTTCATTTTTTAATTTGAAGCAAAAATAACTTAAGTTTCTGATATCAGCAAGATAAAAGCTGCTTTTCTTGTTGATTTTAATATTTTTATGTATGAGTTTATAGTGTGAAAATGTCTGTTAAGGTAAGCTAATACTTAGCAATCAGAATCTCCAGTAAATGTTTCTATGCACTTATCTATCAGTTTGGCATAATGAGTAGTCATTCTGGTATTGGTATGACCAAGTTTGTTAGATACGGCATTGGATGATATTAAATGATGTTTTATAGTCTATTATCAAATATATGTAAGTCTGTCATGAACTATAGCAAGTTTTTCATAGCTTCATCTACTTGTTCGTTATCAAAACGGCTGAGATAAATTTGAGTTGTTTTTATATCTTGATGTCCCAATGCTTCAGATATAATTCCTATGTTAACACCGGATTTTTTTAATATGGTAGCAAATGAATGGCGCGCAACATAGGTCGTAACTTCTGATTTTATGTTCAATTCTTTAGCCAATAATTTTAACTCTTGGTTTATTTGATGGCAGACCTTGTGTACCCTATTATTTTTTTGCATAGGAGTAATATGTTTCTTTCCATGTAGAATAGGAAATAGATAGATTGCTTTCTTCTGATAATCAATATATTTATCTATAATCTGTTGTGCTTTGTCTGAAAGAGGGAGGTTTATGTTTCCATGTGTCTTTTGCCGTTGATAGATAAGTCTGCCATCTACAATGTTTTTAGGGGTTAAATTAGCAATATCAACAAATGATATACCACCACATAAATATGAAAATGAAAATAAATCATGCGTAAGCTGCCTAAGCTCGCTTTTCCCAATACAATTCGCATTGATAATTTTCATAATATCTTTCTTCGATAAAGCTCGTTTAATAGTCTTTGTATTGAAATGGCTTAATTTGTATTCAATGAACGGATTCTTTTCTCGTGCTACAATTTTAGCTTCAATAGCCTTGTTGAATGCAGCACGTAGAGTCCGGAATTGATAGCTGAGAGTTGTATCTTTGTTTCCTTTATTACGCATCCAATCTTCAAACTTACGACAGAAGGTTACATCAATGTGGCTGAAAGTATAGTTCAATTTCTTCCCATGATTAAAATTTCTCAAAGTATTGTATGAGTTCAAGTAAGCGTAACTATTACCGATTCTGCCTTTTTGCTTTAATTCTTCTATTAATGACAAGTAAAACTCTTCAACTGTTTTAGCCTTGATTTCTTCTTTTTGCTCATTGATTAATGAAGAGGCGGTAAATTCTTCATTTTTTGATAACTTCTCTAAGATTAAATGTTGATATTCAGATTTTACTTTTAGAATGATGCTTTGGATTAATTCGTAGTCCGGGCATTTAGGTTTAGGTTCTTCTTTGCCGAAATCCCAATATTTAGGGTTTATGGAGATTCCCAAACTTTTCATCACTCGTTTTTTGTTCTCTGTAATGCGTAACATAAGAGGGTGGTTTCCATTTGATAATACCTTGCTCTTAAAACAAATCACTGAAACCTTGATACTCATAGTTTTAAAGGTTGTGCAGCGGTTTACACTACGGTTTACACCAATGCCATTTTTTTTCCTTTTTCCGGCATAAAATCAAGAACACCTAAAAACAAAAAGCATCGACAATCATCAGATTATCAATGCTTACAACCAGTCGGGGTGACTGGATTCGAACCAGCGACCACACGCCCCCCAGACTTTAAAGATTATGGATTGATAATGTCTGATTATCAAGAATTAAGCTTTTTCTTTTGTTTTTTGGTTTACACTATGGTTTACAATAGTGTAAACTGCTGCTGTTAATATTAAAATTAATAATTCACTCAAAAATTACTCAAGAACGACCTTTCTCAATGTATATCTAAATCAATATTGGCTAAATTAAATTCGTAACCTAATATTTTTTTTGAGAAAATAATCCTTTGTATTACTGATGTGTACAAAGATACAAGATAGTTTTCCTATTGTAAAAATATGGTAGATAATAAAACTTAATAGAATGTTTCTAGTTAACGTTTTATTTACAATTTGTTTCCACCTCCTTCTCAAATCCCCTTCAAACCCTTATACATGTAATAAATAAAACAATAACAATAGAAAAATCAAAGTATAAATCAAAAACGAAAAATACATCCCGGTTCGTCTAAATTTCAGAGAATGGTTTAGATTGGATTGGAAGGATAGGCAGCTGGAAGTAAATATAACAGCTTCAGTCTTTATATTGAACCTTGATGTGTCTATTGAAGAGCTGAGCCAGAGTGAGAAACTTATGGCGACGGCTCTTTTTTTTATTCCGTCTCATAATTCTTAAAAGCCTTATTAATAAGAAGATAAATAAGAATACTAATAATATAATAATTAAAAATATGAGAAAGGAATAATGTTGTTAATAGATTTTTTAAAGATGGGGATGGCGATAATTCGAGCCCTTATTGAAGTATTGGAAGATATGCGGAGAAGAAAAAAAGCATAGTCATCCAGAGTTAATTAACCGGAGGATCAAGTTCTCCAAGTAACTAACATTAACGATGTACAATATGAAGGAAAAGACATCAAAAGTAACGGATTCTCTCATTTTGGGAGAAGTTGCACAAGGAAAAGAACTTAGCATCAGAAATAATGAAGATATTACAGATGCTGAAATTATTGAAGATGATGATAAGTTTTGGGCAGAAGAAAATCACCCAAACTTTATTGAATCTAATACCTCAGCAATTTCGCTTGAGGAACTGACTACAAAGAATATAATACCGACATTCAGCGACAACACACTTACTATTTCGCACCAGAACTTTATCGGTGCAGTAACGAAAGTCGCTGAACAAGTTTTTGGAGGATTAACTCCGGTTGAATGTAGGGTATCACATCCTATCATAGGAAGAATACCCTCAGCACAACACAAAAAAGCGAGTGAACTAAGAGAAGATGAAAAAACTGTGTTCTACCAGCGTTTAGCATGGGTAGCACATGTAAAGAATCTAACTCGTACAATCAATAACCAGACAGTCCATCTTTGTATAGGTGGAGTGAGAAGTTATAGCGAAGATAAACTCTACAGGACACAGACCGCAATGAAATTTAAAATCTTTGTCGGCTGGAAAGTGAGAGTATGTTCGAACTTATGTTTGACATGTGACGGATTTTCAGGAACCATAGAATGTATGACCGAAGCTGATATTATGCAGAAGGCTTTGGAACTATTCAGCGGTTTTAATCCACACAAGGAAGAAACATTGGGACTTTTGGAGAATCTGAGAAATACAGAAATCTCAGAGGAACTATTTTGTAAGATTATAGGCAGACTCAGATTATATCAGTTCCTGCCTGTGAACGAACAAAAACTACTACCATCGTTGGAAATAGGCGATCAAGCTGTTAATGCGATGGTGAAAGGTTATGTATCAAACCCGAATTTCGGAAAGAAAGAGGGAGAGATTCTAACTTGCTGGAATCTACTACAGCTGGCAAATGAAGCAGTGAAGGGATCATATATTGATACTTGGCTTGACAGAAACCAGAATTGTACAGATTTTGCATTAGGAATTCAGAAAGCCATAGAAGGTAACGATACCGAAGGCTACAGCTGGTTCCTACATTGAAATATAAGGGCGTTTTTGTCCTTTACAAGTACCGGAGGAGGTATGGAATATCAAAGTTTATTAGAAAACAGAATTATAAACCGAGATAATCCATACCCCCTCTTTTTGTTTCACCAATTAAAAAACAACAGAAATGATAGACGTAAATACAGAACTTTTCAAGAGAACTGCACCTGTGAGAAAGATTGGAATTATAGAAAATCTGAAGCAGGATGAATTATTGGGTATATCGAAAGAAACCATACTCAGGATAGTAAAAGAGACAGGTCGGAGAAAGACTGGCTCCAGAAATTATGAATTCTATGTAACTCCAGAAAGAAGAAGAGGAAATGATTGGAATTCTTTTATAGAGGGTTTATGGCTATACAAAGGAAAATTAAGCCTCATAACCTATATTCAGCTGGACGATACAGATACCACTGTAATTGTACCGTTAAATGATTTTTTCAAGGAAGAGACTTTCAGAGGATCGATAAAGACTGAAGACTTCTACGGAAATATCCAAACAGAATACTTTGTATATGGGAAAAGAGCCAAAGCTGAAGTTATCAGAAGCTTTTGTCTTGAATACATCAATACAAAGTATAAATCAAAACTTAGTAATAACGAATAAAAACAATAAAGACTATGTGTAAATTCAACAAACCTCAAATACCAGCTGATGCAACGGCTGATGAAAGAAGAGCTATATATTTTGATGCTCTTTATTCACTTGATATGAATGATAAGGTAGAAAAAAGAGAAAATCTTAGCTACCTGAGCTGGGCTAATGCCTGGGCTGAATTCAAAAGAGCCTATCCAAGTGCAACCTATAGAATCGTGAAGGATCCAATCACCAATCTCCCATACTTTGCAGATGAGAGAACAGGTATAATGGTATATACGGAAGTTACGGTAGATGATATAACCCATGAAATGTGGTTACCCGTAATGAATACTTCCAATAAGGCGATGAAACTTGAATCATATACCTACAAGGTTTATGATAAGTTCAAGAAGGAATATGTTGAAAGAATGGTTGAAGCAGCTTCCATGTTTGACATCAACAAGACCATTATGAGATGCTTAGTGAAAAACTTGGCAATGTTTGGTCTTGGACTTTATATTTACGCAGGTGAAGATATTCCGGAAAAGATGGTGGAAGATAATACCATCCAACAGGAACCAGCACCTGTTCAACCCAAGAGAACAAGAAAAAGCAGACCTATCCAACAGCCGGTACAGGAAAAATACGCCGGCATCAGAATAGCTCTACAACAATGTAAAACTCAGGATTCATTGATGGAACTTTATAAGCAACATCAGAATGAAGTGACTGGTAATATTGAAATCAAGGCGTTATTTACAGAACGAAAATTACAACTTAATCAAGCAGTTTAATTATGTCAACAAAAAGAATAGAACTCAAGGACAGTGGTGTGTTTTTCAATGAAGAACTGCACCAATATTGGCTGGGAAATAAACAGCTGAGTGGAATTACCGGAATGTTACAAAGACAATTATTCCCTGATGAATTTGAAGGGATACCGGAATACAGGATTAAATCAGCAGCTGAATATGGTACTCAAGTCCATATATCAATAGAAGATTTTGATAAGAACTGGATAAATGACGGAATCCAAGAAGTAGCAGATTATATTGAAATCTGTAAAGAACATGGGTTGGTTCATGAATGCTCAGAATATACAGTTACAGATAGTAAAAACTGGGCAAGCAACATTGATAAAGTTTACAGAGTTGATGATACTACATTTGATATAGGTGATATTAAAACCTATGGAACAATGACATCTGAAAAACTTGAAAAAGCAAGATGGCAACTCAGTATTTACGCCTACTTGTTTGAACTTCAGAACAAGAAGGCTAAAGTAGGAAAACTCTTTATAATGCACCTTAGAAACAAACCAAAGAAGGATGGAACATTCGACCATATAGCAGATTTAATTCCAATAAGTCGAATACCATCTGAAATTTGTAAAGAACTTCTGGATTGCGATTTACGAGGGGAACAATTTGAAAACCCTTACAATATTCCAGAAGAAATCAGAAATCATGAATCGGAAATAAGGGAATTGATTCAGACAAAGAATGAAGTTGAGGAAAGACTTAGTACCCTCAAATCAAAGATTCTTTTAGAAATGGAAATGATGGATGTTAAGTTGTGGTTTACAGATACGATGAGACTTACCAGAAAATTACCGGGAATCAGAACTTCTTTCGACCTACAGGCATTCAAAAATGATCATCCTGAAATCGATTTTGAATCCTACATGAAGACCTCAAAAGTGGCTGGGTCATTAGTAATAGCCATTTAATAACTCGGAAACTTAGACCGGGGAGATAATCAAATAAAAGATGTCTCTCCGGTCTTTTTTATGTATAACTTATGGATATGAAGAAAGAATACCATTGCCCAATATGTGGTAGAAAACTTATAAAGTCAGAAACCGAAGGTTACAGTTTTCAATGCCTGTACTGTGATGAAGATTTTACTGAATCAGAAGTAATAATTAAAACAGAAGGAAATGAGAAAGAAAAGCAATAAAAAACAGCAAAGTATGGAATTTCTTTTTGGTAAGGAAAATTCCAGAAAAACAATGTATCAGACAGTCTATGAAACACATCATGAGACAGTAAGAGAATGTGCCTGTTGTGGTAAACCAATGACAAGATCCGAAGTAAATGATTTCGGTAGTCTTTGTGAGGATTGTTACATGAAGGAATATTACGGATGATGGAAGAGATAATATACAAAGGAAATAAGATAATATGTTTCTCTTCCAATGATTTTGAAGCATTTATAATTAACGAAGACGGTGACATAGATAGTAAAACATTTATAACTCTATCTGCCGCCCAAAAATGGATAGACAAATATGGATAATGAAAAATATAGTGAGCGGATTTGTCGTATAATATGGCATGATGCTTTACAAAAATCTATCAAACCTCTCTCATGGGGTATCAATTTCAGTAGCATCAAAGTGATAGATAAAGGAACTGAGTTTAACTTCCAGACTCAAACCGTTATGGGTCAAGTCAGAATCCAGTATTCCGAAGGCACAGGATTATTCAATGTTACCGTGAGACTTGATAACAATGAAGATAGTCCAATTATCATGAAAGATATAGATTTGAAAAGACTTGTTTTCCTAATAGATAGAAACATAAAACACCGTGTACCTGTAGAACATGGTGTTGCTGTATGAATGAGTTGTTCTACAAAGTATGGAGGATATGTGATACTAAAAGTCATGTATCCTCTTTTTTTATTAATAATGCGAATCAGCAGTTGGCTTTCTGATTCAAAAATTAAAAATTAACAAA
>ENA-ORPF01001569-ORPF01001569.1-human-gut-metagenome-genome-assembly--contig:-NODE-1569-length-17813-cov-7.845760_pt1 | contig 17813 bp, 15 predicted proteins | sample MGYA00242140_ERZ509070 | MGnify/ENA primary metagenome ERZ509070 (study PRJEB26280, sample SAMEA2338713) | human gut metagenome | biome: human gut; feature: human-associated habitat; material: faeces... | reverse complement strand
CGACGCTGGACGAGTACCGCCAGTATATTGAAAAGGACGCCGCTCTGGAGCGCCGTTTCCAGCCCGTCACCGTGGCGGAACCCACCATCGCCGAAGCAAGCCAGATCATGCAGGGCATTGCCAAATCCTACGCCGAATTCCACGGGGTGGAGATTTCCCCGGAAATCGCCCGCCAGTGCGTCGTCCTCTCCGAGCGCTACATCACCGACCGGTTCCTGCCGGATAAGGCTATCGACCTGCTGGACGAAGCCTGTTCCGACGTCAACCTGCAGTGCAAGGAGATTTCCCAGCTTGCCGAGCTGAAAAAGGAGCGGGACGACTACGAGCTGGAACTGCGGATGCTCAACGAGAACACGGAGAATCAGGACTATGAGCGCCTGGCGCTGATCCGCAGCAAGCTGATGCAGCTGGCGGCGAAGATCGAGGAACTGGAAAAGCTGCCCAAGCCCGCCGTGACCATGGAGAATCTGGCGCGGATCATTGAGCTGTGGACGAAAATTCCCGCGTCCAAGATCAAGGCGCAGGAGTACGAGCAGATCAAGGGGCTGAGCGACCGCCTGAAAACCCACATCGTCGGCCAGGACGAGGCGGTGGACGCCGTGTCTCGTGCCATCCGCCGCAACCGGGTGGGCATTTCCCCCAAGAAGCGGCCCGTGTCCTTTATCTTTGTCGGCCCCACCGGCGTGGGTAAGACGGAGCTGGTCAAGCAGCTGGCGAGTGATCTGTTTGACAATGTGGACAGCCTGATTCGCCTGGACATGTCGGAATATATGGAGAAGCACACCGTCTCCAAGCTCATCGGTTCGCCTCCCGGCTATGTTGGCTATGACGAGGCCGGACAGCTGACGGAGAAGATCCGCCGCCGCCCTTACAGCATCGTGCTGTTCGATGAAATCGAAAAAGCGCACCCGGATGTGCTGAACATTCTGCTGCAGGTGCTGGACGACGGACGCATTACGGACGCGCAGGGCAGGGTGGTGAACTTTGAGAACACCATCATCGTCATGACCTCCAACGCCGGTTCCGAAGGCAGTGTGGGCGGCATGGGCTTTGGCCGGAGCGACGGCGACAAGGTGAAGGAAAAGACCATGAAGGCATTGCAGGGCTTCCTGCGGCCGGAATTTCTCAACCGTGTGGACGAGATTATCACCTTCAACCATCTGACGGAGGAAAACTTCCTCGGTATCGCGGACATCATGCTCAAGGAGCTGCAAGAGAGCCTTTCTACCCGCGGCCTGAACCTTTTCTGGGACGACGATCTGCGCCGCCTGCTGGTGAAGAAGGCCTATTCCGTGACCTACGGCGCGAGAAATCTCCGCCGCACTATCCAGAAGGAACTGGAAGACCCGATTTCCGAAGCAATCATTGACAGCTTTGAGCATCCCATTTCCGCCATCCGCATCCGGGTGGAGGGAGAGACCGTCAAGCTGGACATTACCTGACATATGGGAGGGGAAAAATCCCCTCCCATTTTTTCACGAATGCTGTAAGATTTTCCCCATTCCCGCGTCTAATGGGTGTAGGAGGTGAGGCCGTGACGGAGTTTGAACAAATATACCGGGCGTATTTTCAGGATGTGGAGCTGTACCTGCGGGCGATCAGTCATAACGAAAGTCTTGCGGAGGAGCTGACGGAACAGGTATTCTTTCAGGCGTTGAATGCTCTGCCGAAATTTCGGGGCGACTGCGACGTCCGCACCTGGTTATGCTCCATGGCGAGAAACGCCTACCTCAGCCATCTGCGCAAGGAGCGCCCGTCCCAGCCTATCGACGAGCTGGAAATCAGCGACCCGAAGCAGGCGGTGGAGGAACAGATCATGGACGCTCAGCAGGCCATGGCTGTTCACCGGGTGCTTCACGACCTGCCGGAACCCTATAAGGAGGTTTTCTCCCTGCGGGTCTTCGGGCAGCTTTCCTTTGGTGACATCGGAAGCCTGTTCGGACGCACGGCAAACTGGGCCTGTGTGACCTACCACCGGGCAAGGCAGAAAATACGGGATGAAATGGGGGAATATGTATGAAGGTCAGCTGCGACATTATCCGCGACCTGCTGCCGCTATACGCGGAGAACATGGTCAGCCAGGCCAGCCGGGACATGGTGGACGAGCATTTGCGCGGGTGCGGCGAATGTACCGGGGAATTGGGAAAGCTCCAAAAGGCGGAGATTATAGTACCGGAAACCGACGTTTCCGGGATGAAACGGGTAGAAAAGGCAATCTGCACCCGCAGATTGCTTGCGGTGGCAACAGCGGTTCTCGCGGTTTTGTCAATATTCGCCTGGCTGTGGGGATTTATGAATGCACCGGTCTATTTGAGCGCTGAGGACGCCATTGTATCCGTAGAGCAGCAGGCGGATAACGCCTTGACCGTTGACTACTATGACTACGTTCGCGGCTGGACAGGAATTGGCTACCCGGGCTATCAGCGTGGAGTGATTTGCAGCACGACGCGCTGGGATTGGTTATCCTATAAGTATGGGTGGAGAGATAACTTCCCGGATAACCGCGAAACGTATTATGGGACAATATGGGAAGTCGATGAGCAGGGCAGGAAAATGCCGTCGGCTGCTGATGCCGGCACCGATCCCGCTGAGATCACGCAATGGGCTTGTGACAAAAATATGTGGTATATCAACTACGCTGACGGTACACGGGGCGAGCTTCTTTGGGAGGGAGAGAAAGGAGAAAACCTGTTTGCCGGGGAGACCCTTGCCATTGCGGACAGAACGCTGCTGTACGCCTGTATCGGGGCAGCCGTATTGGCTGTCATAACAGGACTTGTGGCGTGGATGATCAAAACCCCCGGAGGGAAACGATTATGTACCGCTCTATCGACCGCAGCAGCGGCCTATGCGCTATCCTCCGTCCTGATTACGGGTGGGCAGCTGATTTGCTATTCCGGATATCGTCCACAGCTGGATTACATGATCACTCTGTCGGTATTGCTGACTGCCACGGCTTTTTGCGCAATAGAGCTATACAAGGTGAGCAGACGGGATAAAACAGTCTGACGCCAGCCCCGGGAGGCATTCGCCTCCCGGGGGCATTTTGTCAAAGAACCTCGTTCATTTTGTCCTCGACCTTCCAGGCAAGGTCTTCGGCCTTATTGGCAGCTTTTGCCGCAACGCGCCGCACGGGATTCTGCCTGGGCATCATCAGAACCGCTACTGCACCCGCAGCAGCGCCAAGACCGGCGGAAAGCATCCATCCTTTTGCGTTCATAAATTCTCCCTCCCTTCACAGGTAGTATACCCCAAAGGAAAAAAATCAGGACTGGAAGGTTTTTATCTTTGCAGATGGAAAAAGTTGTGATACAATAAACAAAAAACATGCCGGAGGCGGGATTATGTCTATTGATATATTACAAGAAAAGATTCGCAAGCTGAAGAATCCTTCCATGGTGGAGCTGATGCTGCCGCTGACCGACTTGCCGCCCCGGTATGCTCACGACGCGAAAGGGTACGGTGAATTCTGCCGGGACTTGCTCGGCGGGTTGAAAGGGATCATCCCGGCAGTTCGGCTGAGCTTCGGCGCGTTTGCCCTTTTGGGCGGCGATGGCTTGCAGGAGCTGGCGCAGACGCTGAACACCGCCCGGAACATGGGCTATTACACTGTGCTGGATGCGCCGGAACTGCTCAGCCCGACCGCCGCCCAGATAACGGCGGAAGCGTTTTTCGGCGGGGAAACCGACTATCCCTGTGACGGGTTGGTTGTTTCCGGATACTTGGGCAGCGATATCATCAAGCCCTTCCTGCCCGGCTGCCGGGAGGGGAAGAAGGACTTGTTCGTGGCAGCGCGCACCGGAAATAAATCCGCTCCGGAATTGCAGGATTTGCTCTGCGGCTCCCGGCTGGTGCATACGGTGGCTGTGGACTTGATAAACCGGTTCGCGCCGGAGGCGGTGGGAAAGCTGGGCTATTCCCGAATCGGCGCGCTGACGGCGGCAAGCTCTGCCGAAAGTCTGCGCAGTCTTCGCGGCAAGTATCCACGGGTGTTTTTCCTCGTGGACGGCTACGATTCCCCCAGTGCCAATGCCAAAAACTGCTCTTACGCCTTTGACAGGCTGGGGCACGGCGCGGTGGTGTGCGCGGGGGAGACGATCACCTGCGCATGGAAGCAGGCACAGTCCGACGGCGGGGATTTTCTGGAGCAGGCCGTGGCTGCCGCCGAAAGAATGAAGAAAAATCTGACGAGATATGTAACGATTCTTTAAGGAGGAAGGGCAATGCGTCGAACTGACCGGGAAGTGACCGACCCCGCCGAAATCGCGGAAATGATGACCCGCGGTGAGGTGCTGCATCTGGCGCTGAACACGGACACAGTACCCTACATTCTCCCCGTGAACTTCGGAATGGAGCCGGACGGAATGACCCTGTACATCCACGGTGCGCGGGAGGGGACGAAGTATGCTCTGATAGAAAAGGACAACCGCGCCAGCTTTGAGCTGGACTGTACCCACGGTCTGGTTCTGGAAAATGGGGCGTGTTCCATCAACTACGAAAGCGTCATCGGCTGGGGCTATCTGGAGGACGTGACTGAACCGGAGGAAAAGCGCAGGGCACTGGATTTGATCATGAAGCAGTACCGGGGCGAGGATTTCCCATACAGCACTGCCGTGATTCCCAAAACCCGCGTCCTTCGTCTGCGGGTGCAGGCGCGGACGGCGAAACGGAGACGCATGGGATAATATGTACCGGGGCGAACTGCCCCGGGGTGTTATCGGACACCAGCTGTACCCTGACGGGCGGCGGTGTTTTCCGTGATGTCGTCCATCCCGTCCAGAGGGCCGTTGCCGTTGTCGATGGTGGCGTTGGTAGAAGGCTCAACGCTGGGCATCGTGGTGGGCGCGGTGGTAGCCCGGGTCGTCTCAGTGGTCGCGGCGGTAGGCGTCGTGGTGGGAACGGTAGTGTTTCTGCTGGGGTCCTGGTTGGTGCAGCCGCAGCCGGTGAACAGCGCCGCGGTAAGGACGAGAACCAGTACGAGAATGGCATATTTTTTCATGTTTTTACCTCCAAATGAATCTTGCTTCAAACGTATTATTTCCCGTATGCCGGGGTTTACGCTGGTAATAATACCCAGTTTTCTGCAACTTTATAAGAGCAAACACTTTTTCTTCCGTTTCCTGCGAAGTGGACGTTTTCTTTATTTTCTTTTACGAGTTAGCGTATGATAACTCGCAAAATCGGATTTTCTGAAATTTTTTGTTGCTTTTTCTTGCATAGACATGTATAATGAATGAGAATCAAAAAATGAAGGAGAGTTCTGCGCTATGAAGAAGCTCGCTGCTAAGAAAAATGTGGAGTGCATGGCATGTCTGCAATGCGTTGCCGCCTGTTCCGAGGCGTTCTATAAGGAATTTGACGAGGAGAAGAGCTGTGTCCGCATCGTGGCCAAGGGTGCCGGCGCCAAGCCCAATACCTGCATTCAGTGCGGCAAGTGTATGCGTACCTGTGAGCACGAAGCCATCACCCAGAACCCCAAGACCGGCGTGTACATGATCAATAAGAAGAAGTGCGTCAGCTGCGGCAAGTGCGCCGAAGCCTGCCCCATGCACGTGATCGTGTTCGAGGAAGGCAGCCCTGCCTCCAAGTGCATTGCCTGCGGCATCTGCGTCAAAGCATGCCCTATGGAACTGCTGGAAATCGTGGAGAAATAAGTCAAGCAACCGGATGGGCAGCCTTTGGCTGCCCATCTTTCCATTTTTAAGAAAAGGCTAAAAATGAAAAACAGACTTGTAATCTCGGCGGCATCATGGTATAATGTTCCCTAGTGTATCTTCGACTACTATCCCTCAGGAGGAACAACATGAGCGGACGCTATGAAAGAAAAAAGCCACAGAACCAAAGTACGGGCGGCTGGAAGAAGACCGTTCTGATCGTGGTTCTGGTTATTGTAGTTTTAATTGCTGCGCTGGTAGTTGCAGGTGTGGTGTATTACAACTCCATGCTCAATAAAATGAATCAGGTGCAGGTGCCGACCATCAGCCGAACCGAACCGACGACGGAGCCGGTGGAGACGACGGCTGCTACCGAGCCGCATGTTGCTTCCAGCGCGGACTATATCAATATTCTTCTGGTTGGTCAGGCTGCCCGTGAGGGAGAGGCTGAGCGGTTTGCCGATACCATGATCTTGTGTACGGTGAATACATACGAAAAAACCGTGACGCTGACCTCACTGCTCCGGGATACGCTGGTTCAGTATCCCAACTATACGGATACCAACGGAAAGAAGCACAGCGGCGGCAAGATCAAGCTTACCAGCATCTACCACAACGGCTACATCTGCACCAACAGCACGGCGGATGCCATGGGCCTGATGAATCAGACGCTGTATTCAAACTTCGGCATTGAAGTTGACTACGATGTGGAGATCGACTTTGACGCATTTATCAAGGCAATCAATCTGCTGGACGGTATTAATGTTGAGCTGACTGCGGCGGAAGCCAACTATCTCAACGACTTCCATGACCGCTATTACTACGAGGTGAAGGAAGGCAAAAACTGGCTGGACGGCTCTACCGCCCTTGCTTACGTCCGTATGCGGAAGGCGGAGGGTGACGGCGAAAGCGACATCAAGCGTACCGCCCGTCAGCGTCAGTTTATGGAGGCATTGCTGGCCAAGGTCAAGAAGATGAGCCTTTCCGACGTGCAGAATCTGGCCAATGAGGTTCTGCCGCTGGTGTCCGTGAGCATGACAAATTCCCAGATCACGGATCTGCTTATGAAGATGCTGCCCATGCTGTCCGGTCTGGAAATCAAATCCAGCGGCACCTGCCCGGTGCGTGCCAGAGGCTACTCGTGGGGAGATATGGTGGACATCTACGGAGACGGTCAAATCCACAGTGTCATGCTGTACGATAAGGACAAGAACGTGGCCTACATGCGGGCGATCACCGAGGGCGAGGGCGAGATCCCCGAGACGGTGCCAATTCAGGACTAAGTTGTAATGGAAGAATTGCGGGAAAGCGGTGCTTTCCCGCAATTTCTTTCTGCGGGGCATTTGTTACATAAATTTCATGTTTGTCATAATTGCAAACCGCCGGGGAATATGCTATACTGTACTATAGTTTACACCCGGAGGCGTTTATGACTGAGTTGACTGAATTCCAGCGGAAACTCTCCGCTTTACTGCCCGATGTGGAGCTTCGGTTTGAAGAAGCTCTGGCAAAGCATACCTCCTTTCGCATCGGCGGAGACGCCGAGGTAATGGCGTTTCCCAAAACCAAAATCGAACTGGCGGATATCCTGAAAGCCTGCGCCAAGCTGAACTGCAAATGTGCCATTCTGGGCGCGGGAACCAACGTGCTGGCGCCGGATGAGGGTGTCCGGGGGCTGGTGGTCTGCCTGAAGGATTGCCTTGGCGGCATGGAACGGCTAGACGAGACCCACATCCGGGTGATGGCGGGCGTGACCATGGCACGGGCGGCGGTGAACGCTGCAAACATGGGTCTCACCGGCATGGAATTCGCCCACGGCATACCGGGAACCGTCGGCGGCGGCGTGTATATGAACGCCGGGGCTTACGGCGGCGAGATTTGCCAGATCTGCGAAAGTGTTGAGGTCATGGATTTGGACGGTAATCTTTCCCGTCTGTCCAACGCCGAGATGGCCTTCTCCTATCGTCACAGTGCGCTGGAAAACCGGACGGGAATCGTGGTCAGCGCGGATTTTGCCCTGAAAAAAGGAAATTCCGAAGAAATTTGGACGAAAATGAAGGACCTGATTGCCCGCCGCACCGCTTCCCAGCCGTTGGACGTTCCTTCGGCCGGTTCTGCATTCAAACGCCCGACGGGCGGTTATGCGGCGGCGCTGATCGAAGAAGCGGGACTGAAGGGCTATCAGGTGGGCGGTGCGGCGATCTCCGCGAAGCACGCCGGGTTTGCCGTCAATCTGGGCGGCGCGACGGCGGCGGATGTGAAGGCTCTGCTGTCCCAGGTGTCCGAGCAGGTCTATCAGAAAAGCGGCATCCGGTTGGAGCCGGAGGTTCGTATCTGGTAACGTATAGATAACATCCGGAAAGGTGGTCTCCCCATGGCAAGCTCTTTTTCCTCTGCCGCCAAGGCGGAGGTCTGCCGGATTTTGCCCCAGAAACATTGCTGCGCTCTGGCGGAGTGCTTCGGCGTTCTGCTGTTTGCCAACAATTTCTCCGCTGACGGTATTAAAATCATCACCGAAAGCCGGGATTTTGCTTATATTCTGCCGAAGTTGTTCAAAAAAGCCTTTGATCTGTCCTTTGACAGCTACCCCAGCCTTGCATCGCCGGGAAAGCTGGTGTTCCAGATATGGGACAGCGATAAAATCGAGACGATCATGGAAGCTTTCGGCTTTGACGCGCAGGACACACTGGCGCTCCATGTGAACCTGCCGGTGGTGGAGGAGGACTGCTGCAAGGCGTCGTTCCTCCGGGGTGCGTTCCTCGCCGGGGGAAGCGTCACCGACCCGGGGAAGGGCTATCATATGGAACTGGCGACGACTCACCAGAGCGTTGCCCGGGAGACGGATTCGCTGATGCGGGAGGTCATGGGCTTTTCCCCAAAGATGGCCGGCCGAAGCGGCGGGCAGGTGCTGTATCTGAAGCACAGCGAGCTGATCTCTGATTTTCTCACGTTCCTCGGCGCACCGGTGGCGGCCATGGGCATTATGGAAGCCCGGCTGGAAAAGGAATTGAACAACAAGGTCAACCGCCGCTGCAACTGCGACGACGCCAACACCTCCAAGGTGGTGGAGGCCGCGCAGGAACAGCTTGCGGCAATTCGCATTATAAGAGAGACGGGCGCGATGGATAAACTGCCCGAAAAGCTCAGACGGGCGGCGATTGCGAGGGAGGAAAACCCCTCCGCGTCATTGTCCGAGCTGGCGGGAATGATGGAGCCGCCCATTACGAAGCCCGCCATGGGCAGCCGTATGCGGCGGCTGCTGGAGCTGGCGGAAGAGGTGAAGGCATGAGCTTTGTACATTTGCATGTCCATACAGAGTACAGCTTACTGGACGGCGCGTGCCGCATTGACGGCATCATGGATCGGGTCAAGGAATTGGGGCAGACCGCCATTGCCATCACCGACCATGGCGTGATGTACGGCTGCATTGACTTCTATAAAGCGGCCAAAGCCGCCGGAATCAAGCCCATCATCGGCTGCGAGGTCTACGTCGCCCGCCGGGGCATGGCCGATCGCGTTCATGGAATTGATAACGACCCCTACCATCTGGTGCTTCTGTGCGAAAACCGAACGGGGTACGAGAACCTCTGCTATCTGGTGTCGGAAGCCTTTATCCACGGCTTTTACGGCAAGCCCAGAATCGACCTTCAGCTGCTCCAGCAGCACCACGAGGGGCTGATCGCCCTGTCCGCGTGCCTTGCCGGTGCGATTCCGCAGTATCTGATGGAAGAAGACTACGATTCCGCAAAGGAATACGCAAAAAAGATGTCCGGCATTTTCGGGGAGGGGAATTTCTTTCTGGAAATGCAGGATCACGGCATTCCGGAGCAGCAGCCGGTGAATCAGGGCGTCCAGCGCCTTGCCCGGGAGCTGGGACTGCCGTTGGTGGTGACCAATGACGCCCACTACCTGCGCAAAGAGGACGCAGAAATGCAGGACGTCCTGCTGTGCATCCAAACCGGCAAGACCGTGGACGACACCAACCGGATGAAATTCCAGACGCAGGAGTTCTACCTCAAGAGCGAAGACGAGATGAAAGGGCTGTTTCCCGGCTGCGAGGAAGCCTTTGAAAACACCGCCCGCATTGCCGAGCGGTGCAATCTGGAATTTACCTTCCACGAATATCATCTGCCCTCTTACCCGGTGCCGGAGGGGTATACGGACGAGGAATATTTCCGTAAGCTGTGCGCTGAGGGCTTTGCCGAGCGGTATCCTGACGCGCCCGAAGCGTATCGGGAGCGGCTGGAATATGAGATCGGCGTCATCAGTCGGATGGGTTATGTAAACTACTATCTCATCGTCTGGGACTTTATCCACTACGCCAAGGTCAACGGCATTCCTGTGGGGCCGGGACGCGGTTCCGGTGCGGCTTCCATTGTGGCATACTGTATGCACATCACGGAAGTCGACCCCATGAAGTATAACCTCATTTTCGAGCGGTTTCTCAACCCGGAACGGGTGAGTATGCCAGATTTCGATACGGATTTCAGCCCGGAGCGTCGGGGCGAGGTCATGGAATATGTCATGGAGAAATACGGCGCGGATCACGTCGCCCAGATCGTCACCTTTGGCACCATGGCCGCCCGGGGCGCCATCCGGGACGTTGGCCGGGCGCTGAACTTCTCCTACGCGGAGACGGACGTGGTGGCCAAGCTGGTGCCCACCATGCCGCTCCACCTGACGCTGGCGGAGGCTATGAAGATTTCCCCCAAACTCAAGGAGATGTACGACGGCGACCAGCGGGTCAAAACGCTTATCGACACGGCAATGCGCTTGGAGGGAATGCCCCGGAACACGTCCACCCACGCCGCCGGCGTGGTCATTACGGCGCAACCGGTCAATACCTACGTCCCCCTGTCCCGGAACGACGATACCGTGGTTACCCAGTACACCATGACCACCATCGAAGAGTTGGGACTTCTGAAAATGGACTTTCTGGGTCTGCGGAACCTGTCGGTGATTCAGGACGCGGAAGCGCTGGCGCAGCAGGAAGACCCTGACTTTCAGATTGCAAAAGCACCGGACAACGACCCGGAGACCTTTGCTATGCTGGCCGAGGGCAAGACGCAAGGCGTTTTCCAGATGGAATCCACCGGCATGACCGGGGTGTGCGTCAGCATGAAGCCCACCTCCATCGAAGACCTGACAGCTATCGTGGCGCTCTACCGCCCCGGCCCTATGGAATCCATTCCCAAGTTCGTTGAAAATAAGTTCAACCCCGGGAAAGTGACTTACAAAACGCCCCTTCTGGAGCCAATTCTGAAGGTGACCTACGGCTGTATCGTCTATCAGGAGCAGGTCATTGAGATTTTCCGGACTCTGGGCGGCTACTCCATGGGTCAGGCGGACAACATCCGCCGGGCAATTTCCAAGAAAAAGCAGAAGATCATTGACGCCGAGCGGAAGACCTTCGTTTACGGCGACCGGGAGCAGAAGATTGACGGCTGTATCGCCCGGGGCGTACCCGAGGCGGTGGCGCAGTCGATTTACGACGAAATCGTGGATTTCGCCAACTACGCCTTCAACAAGGCCCACGCGGTGTGCTATGCCGTGGTCGCCTACCAGACGGCCTACCTCAAGTGCCACTATCCAAGGCAGTACATGGCGGCGCTGATGACCTCCGTTCTGGACTCTGCGACCAAAATTTCCGGCTATATCGCCGAGTGCCGGGAGCTGGGAATCCCGGTTCTGCCGCCGGACATCAACCATTCTGAGGACTACTTCACCGTCGAGGGCGACGCCATCCGCTTCGGCCTCGGCGCGGTGAAAAACGTAGGCCGCGGTCTTATCCGTTCCATGGCGGCCAAACGGGCGGAGGGCGGCGCTTTCCGCTCTCTGGAAGATTTTCTGGAACGGATGGGGGAGGGCGAGCTGAACAAGCGCGCCGTGGAAAACTTTATAAAGTGCGGCGCGATGGACTGCTTCGGCTATCATCGCAGCGAGCTTCTGGCGGTATACGACCAGATGATGGACAGCGTGTCCGCCTCCCGGAAGAAGAATCTGGAAGGGCAGATGGGTCTGTTCGCCATGCTGGACGAGGACGACGAGGCGGGCAAGGTGCCGATCCCCAAGCTCAAGGAGCTTGACAAGGGGGAGCTTCTCTCCATGGAGAAGGAGACCACCGGCATCTATATTTCCGGCCATCCCATGGACGATTACCGGCCGTACCTGCGCAACACCCACGTTGTCCATATCGGCAGCCTTATGGAAGAGGACAACGGCTTTCAGGACGACCAGATCATCAGCGTTGCGGGTATTGTCCAGACCGTGAAAATGAAGACCACCCGGAACAATTCCATGATGGCGTATGTCACGGTGGAAGACGATACCGCGTCCATAGAGATGCTGGCGTTTTCCAATGTGCTGGATCAGTACGGCGGCTACCTCCGGGAAAACAGCGCCGTGGTCATCACCGGGCGGCTGTCCCTCCGGGACGATAAGGAGCCGCAGATCGTCATCAACCGCGCCCGCCCCATTTCGGACTACGCCGACGGCAGCGCGCCGCCGGAGCAGCCGCAGAATGTGAATAAGAGCGGCACATTGTACCTTCGGCTTCCCGGGGAGGAAGGGATGCTGTATCCCAAGATCCGGTGCATTCTGAACATGTTCCCCGGCGAAAGCAAGGCTGTGCTGTTCTTTGCGGACACCGGCCGGCGCAGGGGCACGCAGTGCTGCATCCGGGAAAGTATGCTTTCTGAGCTGAAAAATGTGCTTGGAGAAGCAAATGTTGTGCTGAAATAGCTTTTCTTTTAGAACATATTGTGGTATAATAATCAATCAAGAGGAGTTGATGCCGTGAAAAAGCGAATATGGCTGTTTCCGCTGCTTATCCTCGCGTCGCTTTTGCTGACCGGCTGCGCTTTGCAGACGGTGGATGAAATGTATGCGCTGCCAAAGCGCTCGAAAGAGTATGACAGCCTGCAATCCGCCATCGATTCCGCCATGTACGGCCTGAGCTATTCCGCGCCGGTATCCGGGGAAAACCAGCAGACAGTGCAGATGGCCGATCTGGACGGCGACGGCGTGGAGGAATATATCGTCTTTGCGCAGGGAAACTCTGCCAACCCTTTGCAGGTGCTGATTTTCCGGCAGGAGGAGGACGGCACGTGCCGCCTGATGGAGGTCATCCAGAGCAATGGCTCCGCCTTTGAGCAGGTGGAATACGTGCAGATGGACAACGCCCCCGGCTACGAGCTGGTGGTCGGGCGGCAGCTCAGCGATCAGGTGCTGCGCAGTGTGTCGGTGTACTCCTTTTCCAGCGGCAGCGCCGAGCAGCTGATGATGGTGGGCTACTCCAAATTTATTACCTGCGACTTGAATGACGACGGATGCAGCGAGCTGATGGTCATTCTTCCCGGTGAATCGGAAACCGGGACAGGCTCTGCGGTGCTGTACCGGATGCAGGACGGCAATATTGAACGCTCGGTGGAGGTCAACGTGTCGGAGGACGCGACCCACATCCGGCGGATCACGGTGGGACGGCTGCTGGGCGGAACGCCCGCGGTGTTCGTCGCCAGCGCGGTGAATAACAGCGCCATCGTAACCGACGTATTTGCCTGGAGAAACGACCGCTTTTCCAATATTTCCTATTCCCGGGATTCGGACACCAGCGTCCAGACCTTGCGGAACTATTACGTCTACGCCGAGGACATCGACGGCGACGGCGTGATGGAGCTTCCCAGCCTGATCACCATGAAGCGTGTCTTCCCGGAACAGGAGGGCAAGCAGAAGTTCCTCATCCGCTGGTTCGCCATGGATCTGGAGGGCAGGGAAATGGACAAGTTCTTTACCTTCCACAATTACTTAGGCGGCTGGTATATGCAGCTGGCGAGCAGCTGGGCGCCGCGGGTGTCGGTGGAGCAGGAGGGCGGTAAGTATACGTTCTACGTATGGGACGAGGATTACCGGCAGGCGCTGGACGTGTTTTCCATATACGCGCTCACCGGCGGAAGCCGGGAGGAAGACGCCACGGTGGACGGCCGGTTTGCCTTCTATCGTGCGGAGGGTGTGGTCTATGCCGCAAAGCTGGAAGCGAATGCGGCGGAATTCGGCATTACAGAGAATCAACTTATCAACAACTTCCATCTGATTCAGCAGGATTGGAAAACGGGAGAGACTTGAGGGGTGTCATATGAAAAAAGTATTGATTATGGAAGATGAACTGAATATCCGAAGCTTTGTGGTCATTAACCTGAAGCGGGCGGGGTACGACGCCATCGAGGCGGGGAACGGTCAGGAGGCGCTGGACGCCATCGCCCAGACCCCGGACATTGGCGTTGCCATTCTGGATATTATGGTGCCGGGGGACATGGACGGCTTTGAGGTCTGCCGCCGTATCCGCGCCTCCAACAAGCAGATGGGCATTATCATGCTCACTGCCCGCACGCAGGAGATGGACAAGGTCACCGGCCTGATGACCGGCGCGGACGACTATGTCACCAAGCCCTTTTCTCCCGCCGAGCTGACCGCCCGCATTGACGCGCTGTACCGCCGTATCGGCGGCGACAGTTCCGCCAGCTCCGAGCTGCTGACGCAGGGACCCTTCGTGATGAACACCCGCAACCACACGCTGGAGAAGAATGGGAACCGTATCCGCCTGACGCAGGTGGAGTACGCGATCCTGAAGCTGTTCATGCAGAATCCGGGCAGAGCGCTTTCCCGTGAGGACATTCTCTCTGCCGTCTGGGGACGGGATTACGAGGGCGAGCTGAAGATCGTGGACGTGAACATCCGCCGTCTCCGCCTGAAAATCGAGGACGATACTTCCAATCCCACCTATATCACCACGGTCTGGGGTCTGGGCTACAAGTGGGGCGCCTAACCCGGAATGAACATGAAATCCATGAAAAAGACGGGCGGCCTGCGAAGACGCTGGCTGCTGAACACCGTCGGCGTTGTCTTCGCCCTGGGGCTGGTGTGCGTGATGGCGGTAACGGCGTCCTACGCCACCTACTACTACTCCAACATGCAGTCTGACATGGAAAACCGGGCGAAAACCACTACGGATTTTTTTGCCGACTATATCAATCAGGACTACGGCGATTACTACCAGTCCTGTATCACCTATGCCAAGACCTTTGAGGACAAGGGCAAAATTGAGCTGCAATTTATCAACAATCAGGGCAGTCTCGTGGCGTCCTCCTACGGCCCCTGGGCGGGGCCGTCTCCCAGCACGTCGGATATCTGGGACGCCATCAGCATCCGGGACAAAAGCTCCTACATCGGCCGCGACCCGGACACCGGGGAACGCATCATGGCGGTTTCCTGCCCCATGATCTATTCCAACGGCGAGGTCATCGGCGTACTGCGCTACGTGACCTCCACCCGGCTGGTGAACAGGCAGATCGTTCTGGTGTGCTTGGTTTGCTGCTTTGTGCTGACGGTGGTGCTGGCGGTAGTGCTGCTCAGCAGCGGCTACTGCATCCGCTCCATCTTAAATCCTGTGGCGGAGATCACGGAAAAAGCCCAGAGAATCGCCTCCGGCAGCTACGGCGTCCAGATTCAGACGCCCTTCAAGGATGAGATCGGCGATCTGGCGGACACCATCAATGAAATGTCCACAAAAATCGCCCAGAACGAAAAAATGCAGGCGGAGTTCGTCTCCCAGCTGTCCCATGAGCTGCGCACCCCTTTGACCGTTATCAACGGATGGAGCGAGACGCTGCTGGCCGGAGACGACTTGAACGACGACACCCGGCAGGGAATGAAGATCATTTCCAGCGAGGCAAAGCGCCTGACGGAAATGGTCATGGATTTGCTGGACTTCACCCGGATGCAGGACGGCCGCATGACGCTGGCCGTGGAAATGACGGATATCCGGGGCGAATTCGAGGACACGGTGTATATGTACGGCGGCCGTCTGGCACAGGACGGCATTCAGCTGGTCTATCTGGACAACGACGAGGACATTCCGGAAATTCCCTGCGACCCCCAGCGGATGCGGCAGGTATTCCTGAATCTTCTGGACAACGCCGCCAAGCATGGCGGCTCGGGCAAGCGTATTGAGGCCTCCATGTCCTATGACGGCAAAGATGTGATCGTCTATATCCGGGACTTTGGCCCCGGCATTCCGGAGGACGAGCTGCCGCTGGTGAAGAAAAAATTCTACAAAGGCAGCTCCAGCGTCCGGGGCACGGGCATTGGCCTTGCGGTGTGCGACGAGATCGTGGAAATGCACGGCGGCACGCTGACGCTGGAAAACGCCGAGGGCGGCGGCACGCTGGTGACCATCCGTCTTCCGGCGGAACATTAAGGAGAAACCATGGCAAACAAAGAAACCGAGAACTGTGAAAAATTCAAGACCATGATCGGCGGTCAGGCACTGATCGAGGGCATCATGATGCGCGGCCCGGAGAAGGACGCTATCGTCATCCGGGGCAAGGACGGCTTGACCGTGGAGGTTTCGCCGCGGAAGCTGAACCCGCCCGACTCCTGGAAAAACTGGCCGTTTATCCGGGGCATTTTCAACTTCTTCGACGCGCAGATCGTGGGCGTGAAGGCGCTGCTAAGGTCTGCTGATCTGGCTCCCGACGAAATGCAGGAGGAGCCGTCCAAATTTGACAAGTGGCTGGAAAAGAAGCTGGGAAGCGAAGCCTTTCAGAAGGCCATCGTCGGCATTGCCGTGGCCATGGGACTGCTGCTTTCCATCGGCCTGTTTTTCCTGCTGCCCATGGTCATTGGCGGATTTTTTGACAAAATCATTACCAGTACGCTGCTTCTGAATCTGGTGGAGGGCGTCATCCGCATGGTGATCTTCATGGCCTATATGATTCTGGTGTCCCGGATGCCGGATATGAAGCGGGTGTTTTCCTACCACGGCGCGGAGCATAAGACCATCCGCTGCTACGAGGCGAGACTGCCCCTGACGGTGGAAAATGTGCGAAAAATGACCCGGCTGCACCCCCGGTGCGGCACCAGCTTCCTGCTGGTGGTAATGGTGATTTCCATTTTGATTTTCTCCATTGCATCGTCCCTGCTGCTTTCCGTGTGCCCCCGGCTGGGGGATATGCACGGCACCGGCCTGTATCGGTTTATTATGATTGCCTTTAAGCTGCTGCTGCTGCCTCTGGTGGTGGGTGTCACCTATGAAATCAACCGCTGGGCAGGCCGGCATGATAATTGGTTTACAAAAATCATTACTGCTCCCGGTATGTGGATGCAGCACTTTACCACCAACGAGCCGGATGACAGCATGATTGAAGTGGGCATTGCCGCCGTGAAGGCGGTGCTTCCGGAAGTGGAAGGGAGTGACCTGTGGTAATGACCCACCGGGAACTTTACAACAGGACCAGAAATGCCCTGAGCCAGATTGAGACGCAGCAGACCGCCAGCCTGATTGCCCGCGACCTTATCTGCACCTTCTCCGGCCAGACCCCGGAGCAGATGCTCTCTGCCCTGGAATACGGCGCAGATCCGGCGGTGGTGTCCAAGGTGGAAGACGGCGTGCGCCGCCTGCTGAACGATGAGCCTCTGGCGTATATCCTGGGAGAGTGGGAGTTTTACGGGCTGAAGCTGTTTGTCAGCCCGGATGTGCTGATTCCCCGGGACGATACCTGTGCCGTGGCAGAGCTGGCGATCAACCGGACGCTGTTTTTGGAGAAGGATCCCCGAATCCTCGATTTGTGCTGCGGCTCCGGCTGCATCGGCCTTGCCGTTGCCAGCCGGGTGAAGGATGCCCGGGTTACCCTGGCAGACATTTCCAAGGAAGCTCTGGCTGTTGCCAAAAAGAACATTGCCCAGAACAAGCTGGGAGGCAGAATGAGCATTTTTCAGGTGGATGCCCGGAAAAAAGCGCCGAATTTCCTGGGGAAATTTGATATGATTGTGTCGAACCCTCCCTATATCACCGGGGAGGAGATGAAGCAGCTGCCCCGCAGCGTGGATGCGTTCGAGCCTCATCTGGCGCTGTACGGCGGTGAGGACGGGCTGGATTTTTACCGCGCTATTCTTGCAAACTTCACCCCGGCGCTCAAGCCCGGCGGATGCGTGTGCTTTGAGTTCGGCATAAATCTTTTCGCAGCGCTGCACAGTGATAGAGTCGCCGTACAGTGCCTTCACATGAGGATCGAGCACCTTATAACCCTTGCTGTTGACTGTGCCGCCGAAGATATCCCACAGATGGTAAACAGTCTGCGTAACGATTTCGACCGGATCACCAGA
>ENA-ORPF01001561-ORPF01001561.1-human-gut-metagenome-genome-assembly--contig:-NODE-1561-length-17890-cov-5.197477_pt1 | contig 17890 bp, 16 predicted proteins | sample MGYA00242140_ERZ509070 | MGnify/ENA primary metagenome ERZ509070 (study PRJEB26280, sample SAMEA2338713) | human gut metagenome | biome: human gut; feature: human-associated habitat; material: faeces... | reverse complement strand
ATCCGCTGCGGTTTCAAGTAGCGAGAGCGTGCCCAGCGGTAATATAGCAGAGCCTCGCAACGTCCGTTAGTAATAGCTGTCCGTCATTCATCACTGCTTTTTGGAATTACTCTAACACAAGTAAAAGCGCCATCTTAAACTTTCCATTAGCTGTCACACTATGAAGTCCATTTTTTTCAAAACGGAAACATTCACCTTCTGAAAGCTCATAATCTTTACCTTCATATCCTATAGTTGCCTTGCCTTCAAGTGCAAATACGATAGCATTACCAGGTGCTCTGTGAGGTGTAAGACCTGTTCCTTCGTCAAATGCCATAAGCACATACTTCATATCAGGAGTGCTTACAACATCCATATTGGCAATACTGCCTTCTTCGTAAGATATAAGGTTCTTAAGTGCAAATACTTCATTAGTTTTTACGTTAGCGTTCATATTAATATCCTTTCCTGTACATATAATCTCTGTATACACAATTCCGTTAGATGTCTGCATTCCGCATAATGTACCAGCAGGTACAATAAGCAGTTCATCTGGCTGTAATTTAATAGTCTTAGGTTCTTCTCCAATAATGAATTCTCCCCAGCCGAAAGCTCCAATATACATAGTCATTCTGTCATAGCTTTCCTGACTTATGGAAGTATCCTTTCCCATAGAGAAGTAAGTTACTTTGGTGGAATTACCAAGTCTGGAATCTCTTGAGATAGTCATACCATTTCTTATCGGGCGAAGTTCTTCAATACTAAATTTCATAATCCTCCAATCTGATGAATAGGGTACATCTAATAGGTGTGGTTGTATAATAATTCTTGTTACAATTTAGAATATAACCTATAATTATATAAATGGGAAGTACGCACATTTAGGTTATATACTTTCCTTTAGGTTAGTGTGGAGTGAAAAAATTCCGGGGAGGGGTAATGGCGGACGGACGTTGTGGAGGACGTGTTGTATTACCGCTGGGCACGCTCTCGCTACTTGAAACCGTAGCGGTACTAAGCGGCTAAAGGACAGCCGCTAAGTTTTTTGATAACTTAGGAAGGAGCTGGTTTTATGAAAGAGATGTGTAGTTTATGTTGTCAGACGGGGGAGGGGATTGGTGATACGGATTTTGGGTATACTTTGTCGCTTATAAGTGGGAAGTATAAGCTTGTGATTATGTACTGGCTGGCTAATCATAAGGAGGTTATGAGGTATAGTGAGATTAAAAGATGTATGGGAAATATATCACATAAGACACTTAGTGCCACATTAAAGGAGATGGAGGCGGACAGGCTTATTGTAAGAAAAGAGTATCCTCAAATTCCACCAAAAGTAGAGTACAGCCTGTCAGAAAGAGGAAAGTCATTAGTACCGGTTCTTGTTGCAATGTGCAAGTGGGGCGGAGAGCACAGAGATGATAAATAAATATATTGACATTTTATTAACTGTGTATTATTGTACTAATAGAGTAATACAATAATACAATGTAAGGCGCATATATTGTTTATGCATTACTACCATATGGGAATTATCAATATTGATTATAAGCAGGAGGAATAAGTTATGAGTTGGAACTTTAGTAACGATGTCCCTATATATCTGCAAATAATGGAGCATTTTAAAGTTCAGATAGCCAGCGGAAAGCTTGAGGTCGGCGATAAGATTCCGCCGGTGAGGGAGCTGGCATTGGAGGCAGGAGTTAATCCTAACACAATGCAGAAGGCTTTATCAGAGCTTGAAAGAGAAGGTTATCTTGAATCACAGAGAACATCTGGAAGATTCGTTGCAGACAGAGGTAAACAGATAGACAGGTTAAAGCAGGATATGGCTCTGGAGCTTTGTGAGAGCTTTCATAATGGAATGAAAAAGATAGGTTTTACTCCAGAAGAAGCAATTGCAGAGTATAAGGAATATATCAGCCGTATAGAGGAATAAAAGTTATAACAGGGAAATTATAACAGTGCTTTAATTTATCTTGGAATGGAGGATATATGAGCAATTTGGTGGAGATTAAAGAATTAGGCAAATGCTATGGCAAGAAAAAGGTTATGAATAATCTGTCACTTTCCCTGGAAAGTGGCAGGATTGTAGGAATATTAGGTCCTAACGGAAGTGGCAAGAGTACACTTATTAAGATGATGGCAGGCGTGCTTAAGCCAACTTCAGGACAGATTATAATTAATGGGTATCCGGTTGGTGTTAATACTAAGAAGATAGTGTCATATCTTCCAGAAAGAACATACCTTAATCCATCTATGAAGGTAAAGGAAGCAGTTGATTATTTTGCGGATTTCTATGAGGACTTTTCCAAGCAGAAAGCACTTGATATGCTTGAGAAGTTCGGAATTAATGAGCAGGATAAGATAAAGTCACTTTCTAAGGGAACAAGGGAGAAGGTGCAGATAGTTCTTGTTATGAGCAGGGAAGCAAAGCTGTATCTTTTAGATGAGCCTATGGGAGGTGTTGACCCTGCGGCAAGAGACTACATTTTACGGACAATAATAAGCAATTATAATGAAGATGCGACAGTTGTTATAACAACACATCTTATCAGTGATATAGAAAATGTTCTTGACGAGGTTGTATTTATAAAACAGGGCGAGGTATATCTTAAGGAGTCAGTTGATGATATAAGAACCAAATACAATAAGAGTGTTGACGCATTATTCAGGGAGGTGTTCGTATGTTATTAACAGCAGGCAGATTAATAAAATATGATTTGAAAGAATTATTTAAAAAGCACATTGCATTATATATAGTTACATTACTTGCAGCATTTGGGTGCTGGGCATTACATATGTTGTCAGAATATGTTCCGGATAATGGCATTACACCAGTGGCATATCCGGTTATGATAGCAGTTTATGTAATTGTATGCGTAGTTTTATTTATTGTAAGCATAGTATTTGTGATATTATATTTTAGAAGAAGCACGTTAAAAGATGAGGGCTATCTTACCCACACACTTCCAGTTCCTGTATGGCTTATATATGTATGCAAGCTTATATCAGGATATATTATATATCTTGTTAATTTTGTAGTGATTATTGTTTCTGTATGTATATCAATTGCAAGGGTGGACTGGATATGGAGAGTGCCAGAGAGTATTAATGAGCAGTTAAATGTGTTAGGATATAAAGGCAGTTTCTGCACATTAATAATTATATTGATTATATTGTCAGGGATATATATGTATGCAATGTTCTTTTTCTGTATGTGTATGGGATATACAGCCAATGGCAACAGGGATGCATTCTCATTTGTAACATATATTGCAGTGTATATTGTTGGACAGATATTGAATGTTATTGTGCTTTTACTTACGCCAATAAAGGGGAATGGTAATATGTTTGAAGAGATGATTAAGGAATCTGTAACGGGAAGTGATGTGGCATTTACGTTTGAAGAATTCGGACATATTATGACAGGTTCGGTTGTGGTGTCAGTAGTTATGTTTATTGCGTTTGTGGTTGCCTCAATATATATACTTGATAAGAAATTAAATTTAGAATAGTGATTTAAGGGCTTGGATTTCGGGTAACTATTAATTGCTTAGGGAGCAGTATTATGGCAAGAAGTACGGATTTGACAAAAGGAAATATAACGAGAGGCTTATGGGGATTTGCACTTCCTCTTATGTTAGGAAATGTATTACAGCAGCTTTACAATCTTGTAGATACGTGGGTTGTTGGACGATATGTAGGTGATAATGCACTGGCGGCAGTAGGTTCGTCATATACGCTTATGACATTTCTTACATCAGTAATTATAGGCTTGTGTCTTGGCAGCAGTTCATTTGTGTCTATGGCATATGGCAGAAAAGATGTTAAGGCTATCCGTAATGGAATATTCTTATCATCATCTATGATAGGTGCAATTGCTGTTGTGATTATGGCATTGTTCTATATATTAGTTGATAAGATTATATTACTTTTGCAGGTTCCGTATGAAATTGCCGGAGATATGAAAGAATATCTTATATATGTGTTTATAGGTTTTATTGCAATATACATATATAATTATGTGTCTAATATATTAAGGGGAATTGGCAATTCGGTAGTTCCCCTTGTATTTCTATCAGTATCAGTTGTGCTTAATATATTTTTAGATATATTGTTTGTGGCAGGTTTTAATATGGGAATTAAGGGTGCGGCAGCAGCAACAGTGATAGCACAGTATATATCTGGAATAGGGATATTTATATATATGATTGCGGCTTATCCTGAATACAGGATACATAAAGACGATATGCAGTTTAATAAAGAGAATATAACGAATATATTTTCTTTATCAGGTTTTACCTGTCTTCAGCAGTCAGTTATGAATTTTGGAATATTATGCGTACAAGGAATAGTAAACAGTTTTGGTACAGTGATTATGGCAGCATTTGCAGTGGCTGTAAAGATAGATACCATAGCATATATGCCGGTACAGGATTTTGGAAATGCGTTTTCAGTATTTGTTGCACAGAATTACGGGGCAGGGCAGAGACAGCGTATTAAGAAAGGAATAAAGCAGTCAGTAGTAAGCGTTATTATATTCTGCATGTGCATAAGTGCAGTTGTATGTGGATTTGCAGACACATTTATGGGCATATTTGTTGATAATTCAAGCGTGGACGTAATTAATGCGGGAGCTGTGTATCTTAGAATAGAGGGAACATTTTATATAGGAATTGGAATATTATTTATGCTGTATGGCTATTACAGGGCAATCAATAAGCCGATGATGTCAGTTGTGCTTACAGTGATATCACTTGGAACAAGAGTTGTGCTTGCATACACTTTATCTGGAATATCAGCAATCGGGGTTATTGGAATATGGGTGGCTATTCCTATCGGCTGGTTCTTAGCAGATGCGGCAGGGATTATTTATTACATTTTTAAAGCAGGTAAAAGCCACATATAAGTGTGACATAAGCGTGGCAGAAATGTGAGCGGAAATGGAGAAGAATAATGAGCAGGATATTAGTTGTTGAGGATGATGAGGTATTACGAAATGAGCTTATTGAACTTTTGCGTAATGAAGGATATGAGGCAGAATATATAAGTACATTTTCAGATACGGCAGGACAGATTATAAAATCAAAGCCAGATCTTGTGCTTCTGGATATTAACATTCCAGAGCTTAATGGAGAGCTTGTATTAAGAAAGTTAAGAAAAGAGGCGGATATACCGGTAATTATGGTGACGAGTAGAACATCAGAGAGTGATGAGGTGCTGTCAATGAGCTATGGGGCAGATGATTATATAACCAAGCCATATAACCCGACAATACTTATGCTTAGAATATCAGCTGTAATAAAGAGGACAAGAAAGCAGGACAGCAGTGAGGCAGATACAGGTGAGAAGGGAATATACCAGTATAGGCAAGCAGCTGTTAATACTGCGAAAGGAACATTAAGCCGTGGGGAGAAAGAGCTCGTGCTTACCAAGAATGAGATGATAATATTCTTAAGTCTGCTTAACAATATAGGAAAGATTGTATCAAGAGATGAACTTATGACGGCACTGTGGGATAACGAGGAATATATTAATGATAATGCACTCACTGTTAATATAAGCAGGTTAAGAGCGAAGCTTTCGGATTTCGGATACGAAGATGCGATAGAAACAAGAAAGAAACAGGGGTATTGTCTTGTATGAAATTAAAAGAATATATAAAAGATGAGTTGTTTAAAATTATACTTATTATTGTATATATAATACTTATATGTGGGCTTCTGTGTGCATTTAACTTCGGAGTACAGATGGCGGCACTTATGGCTGTACTTGCAGCCATATTTTTTATTATAATGTTCATATGGGATTTTTGCAGAAAACGGAATTTCTATAACAGTCTTATTGATAATACACAGAGGATTGATAAGAAATATCTTGTTATTGAAACACTGGATGAGCCGGAATTCTATGAGGGAAACCTTGTGTATACAGCGATGTATGACATTAATAAATCTATGATTGAGCATATTAACCAGTACGAGAGGGGACAGCAGGATTTTAAAGATTTCATAGAAATGTGGGTTCACGAGATAAAGCTTCCAATAGCAAGCCTTACGCTTATGTGCCACAATGACAAAGAGCATATAGATAAGAAATTTATTACACAGCTTAACAGGCTTGATGATTATGCAGACAAGGTACTTTATTATGTGAGGTCAGAAAATGCAGAGAAAGACTACTCATTTGGAAAAGTTAATCTCAAAACAATTATTAACAAGACAGCAGTTAAGAATAAAGACATAATATTAAGCAACAACATAAGTCTTAATGTCCACGACATAGATACTTATGTTAATACTGATGCCAAATGGCTTGAATTCATAGTCAACCAGATTATAAGCAACAGTATTAAATACAAAAAGACATCAGGAGAGGCTTATATCGAAGTATATTCAGAGCAAAGACAGGACAGTGGCACAGACAAAGTGGGGCAGGCTGTGCTTCATATAAAGGATAACGGAATTGGAATACCAGCTAAAGATATAGATAAAGTATTCATTAAATCTTATACAGGTTCTAACGGAAGAAATAACGCCAAATCAACAGGAATGGGCTTGTATATTGCTAAAAATATGTGTGGCAAGCTTGGACATAATATAGAGATAAAGTCAATTGAGGGAGAATATACAGAGGTTGAAATAATATTTTACGGGGACAGCTATTACAACCCGGTTAATATTGAAAAGACTGATATTACACAAAGTTGATATTATAGAAAACTGATATTTAAAAAGTTAATATTATAGAAAGCTAATATTACAAAAATGTAACATTGCGTAATATTAGAATTACGACAGATAACAAAATCCTTATTACAATGTAGAGGAAGTCAAGTGATTGGCAGATATGAGCCTTAGAGGTTTCGTATACAGAAATGGAGGATTTTATATGAGTGAGAATATTTTGAGAATTCAAAATGTAGAGAAATACTATGGCAGCAGGAATAACCTGACTAAAGCGATAGATGACATATCGTTTGATGTAAATAAGGGTGAATTCGTTGCTATTATGGGTGCTTCGGGAAGCGGTAAGACAACACTTCTTAACTGCATATCTACAATTGATAAGGTTACAAGTGGCAATATATATGTAGACGGCAATAATATCACACAGCTTAAAGGAAGTGCTCTTAACAGATTCAGAAGAGATAAGCTGGGATTTATATTTCAGGATTTTAATCTTCTGGACACACTTACAGCATATGAGAATATTGCACTTGCATTGTCAATCAGAAATGATTCTCCTGAGGTAATTGACAGGGCAGTAAAAAATGTAGCAGAACAGCTTGATATAACAGAGATATTAAATAAATATCCCTACCAGATGTCAGGTGGACAGAAACAGAGAGTTGCTTCTGCAAGGGCAATTATAACAAGTCCAAGTCTGGTGCTTGCCGATGAGCCGACAGGAGCTCTTGACTCAAGAGCTGCTAAGCTTCTTCTTGAAAGGTTTAATATGCTTAACAGGGAATTGCAGGCGACAATACTTATGGTAACACACGACTCATTTACTGCAAGTTATGCAAGCAGAATTATATTTATCAAGGATGGTAAGATATTCCACGAGCTTAACCGTGGCGCTGATGACAGGAAGACCTTATTTAACAAGATAATAGATGTTGTTTCATTATTGGGAGGTGACGCGGGCGATGCTCTTTAAACTATCATTTTCTAATATGAAAAAAAGCCTGAAGGATTATGCAGTATATTTCTTCACGTTAATACTCGGTGTTGCGATATTTTATCTTTTTAATGCAATCGAAACACAGACAACTATGCTTAAAATATCAGAAGACACAAGAGAGATAGTAAAGCTTATTAATACAACACTTTCGGGAGTAAGTGTATTTGTTGCATTTATACTTGGATTTCTTGTTATATATGCAAGTAATTTCCTTATGAAGAAGAGAAAAAAGGAATTTGCATTATACATTCTTCTTGGAATGGGAAAAAGGAAAATATCACTTATACTGTTTCTTGAAACACTGATTATAGGTGTTATATCGTTAGGAATAGGACTTGTGGCAGGAATAGGACTTTCACAGGTTACAAGTATATTTGTTGCCAATATGTTTGGGGTTAACATTGAGAAATACAGATTTGTATTTTCTCAGCAGGCATTTGTAAAGACATTGATATATTTTGCAATTATATATGTTATCGTAATACTCTTTAATATGTTCTGCATTAACAAATATAAGCTTATAGACCTTCTTACAGGAAGCAGAAAGGCAGAAAAAGCAACTAACAAAAATCCATATATATGTGCAGTTGTATGGATAATATCAGTTGTACTGCTTGCATTTGCCTACTATAAGGTATCAGATAGCAGGAATCTTGAGTTAGTTACTGACCTTGCCAAATATATAGTGATGGGCTGTGCAGGCACATTTTTATTCTTCTGGTCATTATCAGGAATTATGTTCTCAGCAGTACATTCTATGAAAAAGGTGTACTATAAGGGGCTTAACAGCTTTGTGTTCCGTCAGATGAGCAGCCGTATGAACAGCAACGTGTTCGCAATGACAGTTATATGCCTTATGATGTTTATAACAATATGCGTATTATCAAGCGGACTTACAGTGCGTAATTCACTTGTACACAATATTGATATGCTATCACCAGCAGATGTGCAGATAGAGAAGGAACTTTATTCAGATGATGAGGCAGAATTGATTAAAGATTATTATAAGAGAAAAGATATTGACCTTGAAGATATTCTTAAAGATATAGTAGATGTGTATGTATACAATACAAGTGAACTTACAATTAATGATACTTTAGGAAATACAGAAGCAGCGAAGGCTAATAATCCGGATATCGCAGATAATATTGATTCATCATATTTTGATGCATATTATTCTGAAGATATTATGAAACTTAGTGATTATAACAAGGTGGCAGCTCTGTATGGTAATGAACAATATAGTCTTAATTCAGATGAGTATATAATTGTTGCAGACTTTAAGTCGATGGCAGAAGTGCGAAACAAAGCCTTAGATAAGGGAGTAAAGATTGCTTTAAATGGGGAATTGTTAAAGCCAAAATATAATCGTTGTTCGGATGGTTTTGTCCAGATGTCATCTAACCATATAAATATAGGAATTGTGGTTGTGCCAGACGAAGTACTTGAAACAATGCTTCCAACAGGTGAATATTATATTGGTAATTATAATATACCAGAGGGTGATGAACGTGAGGCAGTTGATAAAAAGATTGTAAAGATAGCGAATGGTGCTGGTAAAGAAGGTATTATAATGGATATTAATACGCTTATTTCAGTAAAAGAGAATTCAATGGGACTTGGTGCTATGATAGCATTTATAGCATTGTACATTGGACTTATATTCCTTATATCAGGAGCGGCAATACTTGCATTAAAAGAACTGTCAGAAAGTGCCGACAATCTTGGCAGATATAAGATACTTAAAAATCTTGGAACAGACAATAGCAAAATCAATCACGCAGTATTAAAGCAGACAGCGATATTCTTTGGAATACCAATGTCTCTTGCAATAATACACTCAATATTCGGAATGAGGGTAAGCTATATGGTGATGGAACTGCTTGGTACGGAATATATGGTACAGTCAATAATAATGACCGGAGTGTTTATACTTTTGATATATGGAGGGTATTTTGTTATAACTTATAATAGTTGTAAGAATATGATAAAGAATATTTGATTGGGCAATTGGGAGAGAGGAATGTAGGTTGTGAGGGATTGGGGAGAGCTGGCACAGGCAACGGCGACACGCTTGCGCTTAAGTGTCGCTCGCAACGGTACTAAAGTGCTAAAGGACAGCACTTAAGTGCCGGCGGCTCCCCATCGTCTTCTTATGCTTGTGCCAGCTCTCCCCAATCTCAATCTACTTTATTGGCAGGAATGAGAGAGTTTACTTCTTTGCCAGTAAATATTGTTAAATAAATATAAACATATTGACAGAACTATAGTTAAATGATAATATGCGAAATGCAAACGATTTGCAAATTTAATGCAAATTACAATGCATTTCGCATTTTTTATAAAAAGGGAAGCCATTAAAGTAAATCAGCAATTAATGCCCTCCCTCACAAGAAAGGAGCCGTACACAATGCCTAAAACATACCACACCAAAGCTACCCAGGAAATCGAACAATATCTTTCACTCCAGAAAGACAAGAGCTTCTGCGTGGCTGACGTATATCATTACCTTGAAAGCAACAATGTAGATGTAAACCAGTCAACAGTGTACCGTACGCTCGACAGAATGACAGATAATGGAGTGCTTGTGCGTTTTAAGACAGCAAGCAGTGGTAATTATTATTATAGAATATCAGATGAGCATAATAATTGTGATGCACATCTTCATATGCAGTGCCGTAAGTGTGGAAAGGTTATGCACCTTGACTGTGCATTTATGGACGAAATAAGAAAAAATCTTATGAAACAATATGGATTTACACTTGAATGTAATGGCTCAACTTTAAGCGGTCTTTGCAGGAATTGCAAAGATGAGCAGGGTTAGAATGGAGTAAAGATAATATGCAGAATAAGCATTTTAATATAGATATAAAAATGGCAGGAAAAAGAATAAAAGCATTATTTATGAGTACTGTTCTTCTGATTGGTACATTTTCAATGCTGTTATTAATAGGCTGTTCATCAGATACAGGGTATGATGATGATAGGATAAGTATTGTGTGTACAACATTCCCACAGTACGACTGGCTAAGTCAGATAATAGGTGATAATTCCGATAAATTCAGACTGACACTTCTTATTAATGGTGGAGTGGATTTACACAGTTACCAGCCTTCAGCTAAGGATATGACTAAGATTTCATCAGCAGACGTGTTTGTGTATGTCGGAGGCGAGTCTGATGCGTGGGTTCTTGATGCGTTAAGGGAAACTAAGAATAATGATATGATAAAAGTCAATATGATGGAGCTTATAAGCGACAGGACTAAAGAGGAAGAGGTAATAGAAGGTATGCAGGAGAGCCGTTTCCAGTTCAGGCATACACACACACATTCCCATAGTGCAGACGATCACAGTGATGACCACGCAGATGAGCACAGCGATGACCATACAGCAGATGACCACGCAGATGAATATACGGCAGGTGACCATAGCGAAGATAATCACGCAGACGACCACAGTTTGGAGGCAGGGCACAGTCACACAGACGAGGATATTGAATATGACGAGCATATATGGCTTTCATTAAAAAATGCGGCTGTATTAACACAGTATCTTGCGGATATAGTCAAGGATTTGGATAAAGATAATTCGCAGTTATACCAGGATAACGCTGATGCGTATATAAATCAGCTTGCCGGACTTGATAGTGATTATGAAAATGTATGTGAGAATTCAAGGCTTAAGACAGTTATATTTGGCGACAGATTTCCATTCAGGTATCTTGTTGATGATTACGGAATTGATTATTATGCCGCATTTGCAGGCTGTTCAGCAGAAACAGAGGCAAGTTTTAAGACAGTTACATTTCTTTCTGGCAAGATAGACGAGATAGGAACAGGAAGCATACTTGTAATTGATGGTTCTGATAAAAGAATAGCTAACACTATTAAGGGCAATACAAGCCAGAAGAATCAGCAGATACTTACTATGGATTCAATGCAGTCGGCAGGGACAGATGATGCAGATTATACATATCTGAATGTTATGAGTAATAACCTTGTCGTATTAAAACAGGCTTTACAATAGATTTTAATGTCAGACGTGAACGATAATTTTTGTGTTTATTATACTTACTATGAGAATGTTTATCAATAACAATTGATAAATAGGAATTGAGAAAGGAAAAGAAAATGTCATATATAGAATGTGAGAATTTGGCTTTGGGATATGAGGGCAAGGCAGTTGTATCAGGTCTTAATTTCAAGGTCAATAAAGGTGATTATTTATGTGTGCTTGGTGAAAATGGAGCTGGAAAAAGTACACTTATAAAGACACTGCTTAACCTTATAGATAAAGTATCAGGAAGGATAGAATATGGTGATGGCCTTAAGGATTATGAGATAGGTTATCTTCCACAGCAGACAGTTGTACAGAAGGATTTTCCGGCTACTGTATGGGAAGTTGTTCTGTCAGGAACACTTGCAGGAAGCGGATTTAAGCCATTTTACGGAAAGAAAGAGAAAAGTCTTGCAATTGAGAAGATGAGAGAGCTTGATATTACAGACCTTAAGAAAAAATGTTACCGCAATCTTTCAGGCGGACAACAGCAGAGGGTCTTACTTGCAAGAGCACTCTGTGCAACTTCCAAGGTAATACTTTTAGATGAGCCTGTTACAGGTTTAGACCCTAAGGTGACAGCAGAATTTTACGAGCTATTAAAGAAGCTTAACGATAAAGGAATAACAGTAATTATGGTGTCCCACGACCTTCAGTCGGTATCATATGCGACACATATTCTTTATCTCGACAGTAAAGACAGCTTTTATGGTACTAAGAAAGAATTTATGCAAAGCGACAAAGCCAATGTATTTGGACAGATGGAAGGAGATGAGGAGTAATGAGTGGCTTTATACAGGAATTTCAGTTTTATATGTCATATCCATTTGTAAGATATGCGCTTATCGTAGGCGTGCTTATCTCTTTATGCTCATCACTTCTTGGCGTGACACTTGTGTTAAAGAGATTTTCCTTCATAGGAGATGGCTTGTCACACGTTGCATTTGGTGCACTTGCAATAGCTACAGTGTTAAAGATTGCTAATGTAAATATATTCATTATGCCTGTAACAATAGTGTGTGCGATATTGCTTCTTAGAACAGGAACTAACACGAAATTAAAGGGTGATGCAGCAATAGCTATGCTTTCAGTAGGCTCAATGGCAGTTGGTTACCTTATATTAAATGTGTTCTCAGTATCCTCAAATGTATCAGGAGATGTGTGTTCCACACTTTTTGGTTCGACATCAATCCTTACACTTACAGGCTCAGAAGTTATTATGTGTGTAATAGCCTCACTTGTAGTCGTTGCATTTTTTATAATATTTTATAACAGAATATTCTCAGTGACATTTGATGAGAATTTTACACGCTCAATGGGCAAAAATACTAATGTATACAATCTTATGATAGCAGTTATAACAGCAGTAATAATCGTGCTTGCAATGAACCTCGTAGGCTCACTGCTTATAACAGCCCTCTTAGTATTTCCGGCCTTGTCAGCGATGAGAGTAATGACAAGCTTCAAATCAGTTATAATATACTCAGCAATCCTTTCAGTATTTGGGGCAGTATTTGGAATAATAATATCAATATTTACCTCAACTCCAGTAGGTTCGACAATCGTAACGATATATATTCTCATTTTCATAATTAACTGCATAATTGGAAGAATTCTGAGAATATGATATAATGAGCACAAAAGTGCTCATCTTAAAAGTTCCTTACGGAACTTTATATGTGCTGAAAAGCTGCACAAATAATATAATTAATTAAAATAAAAAGGGTTACTGCTTTGACCAAAAGACATTCAGATAATGATTGTCTGGCTAGGGCAGTAACCCTTTTGTAGTATTTTGGTGATTTTCTAGAAACGGAGCTTGCGCTTAGAGTATTTACTACGTTTCTTAGAAAGTGAAGCATTGTTAATAATTGTAAATATAATAAGTATTACAGCTACAATTCCAGCTATAACCCATATATTAATCTTAATACAGCGTTTTGGTGATAACTGTGTTGAGTTGTTCTTGGCACTAAGGTATGGCAGAAGGCTTTCATTGGAATTATCACCGCCTGTTATGGAGAGTGTGGTAGAACCAACAACATTATCACCATAAAGATAATTAAGCTTAGCGGCAAGCCTGCCCTGCTCATTAGTTATATCGTAATTCTTATCAAGGCTCATTGTAACGCTTGAAGTTGAACCGCTGTTAGGAATTGTTATAAATGAGGCATTCATATTAAAGTTAAGTTTTGACTTATTAAATACATCTGATGAGTAGTAGTTATCAGTAGAGAATAACGAGCTTATCTGTGTGTCAGATGTAGTCGATTTCTTAAAGTTATTAAATCCCCAGTCAAATAATGAACGTGTATCTATAAATCTTGTAGAGTCATCTGGTGAACGGAATACAACGCATATAAGCCTCATTCCATCTTTTTCAGCAAATGTTACCAGAGTCATTAAAGATTCATCAGTAAATCCGGTCTTTCCACCTTTGCAGTATTCATAGTAGAACTCGCGTCCTTTAAGCATCTTATGACGGTGTTTTATTGTTCTGGGTGTAGATGTTACATTAGTGGCAGGAATTGTATAGCTTGAGGAAGTTGAGTCAATGTTTACAAACGAAGCGTTGTTATAACAGCCTCGTGCAATCATAGCCATATCGTAAGCACTTGTGTAGTGGTTAGGATTGTAAAGGCCACTGGCATTAGCAAAATGTGTTTCAATTGCACCAAGCTCACGAGCTTTATTATTCATCATATCCACAAACGCATCTATTGAGCCAGCGACTTTCTCAGCAAGTGCATATGCAACTTCATTGGCTGAATACAGAAGAAGTGCATATAAGGCCTGTTCAACAGTAAGTTCTTCCCCGGCCTTCATACCAAGGTTGGCATCTTCAATCGGATTAATTGAATTAGCTGCGGCAGTAGAAAATGTAAGTGTATCACTGAGATTACAGTTCTCAATAGTAAGAAGTCCTGTAAGGATTTTAGTTGTTGAAGCTGGATAGCACTTACGGTGTGCATCTTTTTCGTATAGTATAGAGCCTGTATCTGCATCGACTAATATTGCACTCTCACAGGTAATATCCGGAGCCTGTGGCCACGAAACAGAAGTGTCTGTTGATACCTCGTTAGATATAACAGAACTCTTGGCAGCAGTTGTTCCATTAGATATAACATAGCTGCTGGCGGCAGTTGTTCCGCTTGTTATTCCAGCTGCAAAAGCTGGTGTTACAGATGTTGCCACAATTGCTGTACAGGTAATAATGCTTGCAGTTCTTACAAGGCATTTTCTGAATTTATTAAATAGAACTGAACACTTATTAACAGAGTGTTTCGTTGTTTTATTAGAATTATTAAACATTACAATCTCCCATCGTTAATGATATTATGAAGTAAGTGTTAAAGGCACAAAATGCCATTTATTATACGGATATGTTCATATTATACATATTTGCTTGTAATATTAACATATTTATTAAGATTATGAAACTAAATTTGCAGGCGAATATTTAAAGCTGTGTGGAATGGGATTTTGGTGATGTTTTAATTTACCTTTGACATACTTATTATATTAAAGTAAAATATCTTGGTTTGATGTTATAAAAATGGTTGTAAGCTTATACAGTATAAAGAATGAATGGAGATTATTATGAGATTAAGAAATGTACCGGGTGCAAGAGAAGTTATGGTTGAGAACGAATATGTATTCACGGAACCAGAGGGAATGTGCGGAACCTGGAAAGAGGTATTTGGAAATGATAACCCTATACATATAGAGATTGGAATGGGAAAGGGAACATTTATAACAACTCTTGCAGGGATGAATCCAGATATTAATTATGTTGGAATAGAGAAGTATTCAAGCGTACTATTAAGAGCAGTTGAGAAGCAGGACGAATTACAGCTTCCTAACTTAAGATTTATAAGAATGGATGCAGAGAATATTAATGAAGTGTTTGGTGTTGATGAAGTAGATAGAATATATCTTAATTTCTCAGACCCATGGCCAAAGGACAGACATGCTAAGAGAAGACTTACATCAAGACAGTTCTTTGCAAGATATGACAAAATGCTTAAAAAAGAGGGCAGGGTTGAATTCAAGACAGACAATAGGGTGTTGTTTGACTTTTCAGTTGAGGAAGTAAAGGAAGCTGGCTGGAATCTTGTAGAGTGTACTTATGACCTTCACAGTGACGAAAGGCTTAATGAAGGAAATGTTATGACAGAATACGAGAAGAAATTCTCAGATATGGGAAATCCTATATGCAAGCTTATTGCAGACAGATAAGATAGATTGAATTATTAATACATATCAGGCCGTTAATAAAATAGATTAAAATGTTATTGTAAGATAATTAAATGTATTAGTATCACATATGACTTTGTTGAATATTATATAGTAGAAACGTTTTTAACTAATATTTTAAGAATATATCATATTCAGGAAAGGAAATGGTATGGGATATCACAGACATTGTAACAGGTGTAATCCGATTAACAGACTTAATGAGTACATTTATTACCACAATAGATTAAACCGCAGGATTGTGCGTTTTAAGAGGTCGTGGGATGAAATATATAAAATAATAAATGGCTGCTGACCTTAAGATATATGTACTGGTAATACTGAAAAAATCAGTAATAAAGGTACATATCAAGGTCAGCAGCCATAATTTTTTGATTCTACATTTCATCGGGTGAGTCGTAAGGCTGGACACTGATATTACGTTTTTTGAGGAAATGTTCAACTACAAGGTTCGTAATATAGCATATAACTGCCATAACAGGAACACCGAGGAACATTCCTAATACGCCGAAAAGTGCTCCACCCACAACAATTGCGAATATAACCCACAGAGGCTTAAGTCCTGTGCTTTCGCCAAGTATCTTAGGACCAAGGAAAAGTCCGTCAAACTGTTGTATAACAAGTATCAGGATTGCAAAGAATATAACCTGGATAGGATTTACAATAACAATTATGATACCACCCATAACACCACCGATGTAAGGTCCAAAGTAAGGAATCATATTAGTAATTCCAACGATAACGCTTATAAGCACCGTGTAAGGGAACTTGAATATAGTCATACATATAAAGCAGATGATACCGATTATTAATGAGTCAAGTGCCTTGCCATACATAAATTTTAAGAAAATAGTACCACTTTCCCTGCATATCTTTCTTGTAGTATCAGCCGCATTTTTCGGAAATACAGCATAAAGCACACGCTTAAAATTGTAGAATATATTCTTGTGGTCAGATATCATATACACAGAAACCATAATTGCAATTATGAGGTTGACCAGTCCCTTAACAATAGCCATAGATGTATTAACTACATATGGGAGCAGATTGGTAAGCATATCTGTAAGATATGATATAACCTTAGGGTAAAGGTTGTTTAATTGTTCATTAATGACTGCATAATCAATAAATCCCAGGTCAGCGTGTTTATCTTCAAATGAATTAACAAGGCCAGTGATATTGTTGTACCACACTGGAAGCTTGTCCACGATATCGGTAATGCTTGTATACAATTGAGGAATTATAAATACCATAAGGATTGTAATAATTCCGATTGCAATAATGTAAGTTATAAGTATCGAAAGATATTTAGAAAGCTTGTCCGACTTCAAATGGCATTTTTCCTTGAACAAATGTCTGTAGAAAAATCTTACAAGTGGGTATAATATAAATGCTATGAACGCACCAATTACAAATGGTGATATAACATTAAAAATGTATTTGATAATATTAAGTGTGTTATTAAACCCGCCAATAAGCTTGAATATAAGTATTGCACCAAGGACAAATAAGAGTCCGTATATTACAATAGTAAAATATCTGCTGTTGGGCTGGAACTTATTCTTGTATACAATGTGGTTGTCACCAGCGGAGTTATTATTATCAGGTGAATTAAAATAGCTTGTATCGTTATTATTGTCTTTATCCATACAAATCCTCGCAATCTTATTTAATTAAGGATATATCAAGAATATTGTACTCCATATAAGCGGTTAAAAAAACCCCATAATAGTTAAATATTATTAAAAATAATAAAAAAAATTATATTGTTTTTAAATAAATACAAAAAAAGGCTTGCTTTTTTGTTAATAACACGTTAATATATTTTTTGTTGTTACGGCAGTTGTAACATAATAATATATGCACCGCTAGCTCAGTTGGTAGAGCACCTGACTCTTAATCAGGGTGTCCA
>ENA-ORPF01001556-ORPF01001556.1-human-gut-metagenome-genome-assembly--contig:-NODE-1556-length-17956-cov-10.913413_pt1 | contig 17956 bp, 15 predicted proteins | sample MGYA00242140_ERZ509070 | MGnify/ENA primary metagenome ERZ509070 (study PRJEB26280, sample SAMEA2338713) | human gut metagenome | biome: human gut; feature: human-associated habitat; material: faeces... | reverse complement strand
CAGCGGTGCTTTTGCGGAAGCTGTCTCCATCGAACATGATCGGGACGCAGACCTCTAAGATGCGGTCAAAAATGCGGCGGTCATCCAGATCGACAGCTTGCTTCATAACGGAAAGCGGAATATTGGTCGTGACGATCATGGGCTTGCCTGTCAGCAGCCGCTTGCCAACCACATCGAATACTTGCTCCCTGCCGAAGCTGGTGTTACGCTCTGCACCCAAATCATCCAGAATGAGAAGATCGGGACGCATAAGCGTTTTCGTGTAATGGTCGCGGTCCGAGCCGAAGCTGCCCTGCATACGGTTGACCACGTCGGACATTCCCACAAAGAGGACGGACTCCAAACGGTCAATCAGAGCGTTGGCAATACCCCGGATGATCTTCGCGCCATCATTGCTGGAACGAAAGCGCATACCCTGAAAAAGAAGCGGGTCATAGATGCTCCCGCAAAACCTAGTGGCAGTCTGCTGATTGACATTCAGGCAAAGCTGCAAGAAGGAAAGGGTGCCGGTTACGCACGGTGGGCAAAGAACTTCAATCTGAAACAGCTTTCCCAAACGCTGATCTATCTGGAGGAAAACAATCTGCTGGACAGAATCGTTCTGGAAGAAAGGACTACCGCCGTCACAGCGCAGTACCACACCCTGTCCGCCAAGATGAAATCTGCCGAGCAGCGCATGGCGGAAATCAAAGTGTTGCAGCAGCACATCATCAACTACGCCAAGACCCGCAACACCTATGTTGCCTATCGAAAGGCGGGCTACTCCAAGAAATTCCTTTCAGAGCATGAATCGGAAATCATTCTGCACAAGGCTGCTAAGCTGTTCTTTGATGAGCAGGGGCTGAAAAAGTTGCCCACCGTCAAAAGTCTGCAAGCAGAATATGCCCAGCTCCTGTCTGAGAAAAAAGCCATGTACGCAGAGTACCAGCAGGCAAGGGATGATATGCGTTCCCTTCAAACTGCAAAGGCAAATGTAGATCGGATTCTTGGAGACAATTCTCTCACCGTGGCGAGAGAATCTGAAAAGGACGGGCGTTTATGCCCATTTAGCGATTTGCAAAATCGCGTAGCTGCTGGATTTTTCCAGCGTTTCCAGGACACAGAATTGTGTTCTGCGGGGATTGGGGCAGAGCCTCAACAAGCAGAAACCCCTCACTTCCACTTCCGTGGAAACGAGGGGTTTCGCATATGGCGCGCCATAGGCATTGCTTGCTACTCTTATACCCAATTTGGTATAATACTGGCAAGCAATGCATCTGTAATACAAATGCGAAAAACCATCCATTCCGCTTCCACGGAACGAATGGTTTTTCTGCTTGTTGAGGCGCTGCCCCAAGCCCCGATGAACGCAGTCCTTCGGGCTGCGGCTGCGCGATTCTTCGAATCGCTTTTCGACCATCTATTCCAGTCGACAAGAAATGCTTAAGAATTGTCAGCATCGACTTTCCTGCTTTCCTGTGATAGATTGGCATTCACGGCTTTGCTATAATTGCGCCGGCTTGATATAAGAGCAAAAAATTGAAGCCCTTCCCTTTCCATAAGGAGTGTCAATGTGAAAACACAGAGAATACGGCACCCGTTGCTTATCCATAGGGACAATACCGCTTTTCGGTGCAGGCGTATTCTTGAAGGAAGGCGATTTTTCCATCTACAGACCAACGGATCAGAGACAGTCCGTCGAAGCCGGTTGGAGTTTCCCCGGAAATCTGGCATTGAAAGTACCAGCGAACTACGGTGGTATTTTCGGAATTCAGAAATTCCTGGATGTCCCAGCGCAAAACCTGACCGCTCCTGTGCCAGTCCCGGAACCAGCGGGCAATCATCTCCCGCCCGTAATACTCCGGCCCCCAGCTCTCAATGTATGCGGCGTCCTCTGTGAAGAGATCGGAAAGCTCTGCTTCCTGGCTGTCCAGCCAAAGGGAAAACCATTTCCGAATGGTGCCTTCTCTCTGCTTCATTCCGCCAGTCCTTTCAGAAAATCGCCAATTTCTCCGGCGAGAATTTCGTGCCCTAAGTCATTGGGGTGCAGGCCGTCGGTGGTCAGCTTTGTGGCAATTTCCGGATCGTTTGCCCGGATAACGCTGGTTTCAAACAAATCCAGCAGAGGAAGGCCATAAAATGCCGCCGTATCCCGTATGACCCGAACATAATCTCTCAGCAGCCAACCGCGTTCCCCTTTGGGGATATTCTCTTCCATCCGGTGCAGGGGCGTCAGGACGACAATGATTGCGCCCGGAAACTGATTCGGCAGCCGGGAGAAAAGGAAATGGCAGGCGCCGATAAAGGTGTCCGGCGTCCGGTCGGTTTCAGTGCCCATGGGAGCGTCGCCATGCCCGTGATCGTTGGTTCCGCCGAACACCACAATGATGTCGGCATCGGGGTTCATTTCGGAAAACCGTCCGCAAAAATCCTGGTCAAATTTGGGCTCCCCGGAGGGAATCCGCTGCCGGGCAATTCTGGTGCCGCCGATGCCGTAATTCCGGGCTTCCGTCAGACGGTATTTCCGCTTCATCACGTCCACATAGCCCTTTTCCGGGGAAGTCGCGCAGCAGCCTTCCGTGATGCTGTCCCCTAAAAAGTTGATTTTCTTTCCTGTTAGTTCCATATTCATACGCTTTCGTTATGCGCGGGGCGTGTCTATGCCCCGCGCAAAGTGTTCAACGGATGTCCCAGACGCTGCGTACCGATACGCTGTCCACGCTGCCGCGGAGAATCTTCACGGCCTTTACACCGCCGTCCATGTCAAAGTAGTTGTCGGAAAGCACCACATCGGCACCTGCCTGAATCTCCACGCTCCGGGCATACCCCTTCGCGGTGACAATGATATCGTCATCCTTGACAAAGGCGTTCAGTTCTGGATCAGCAAAGCGGAAGTGCTTGGGAGCGCAGAAGAGGACGCTCCCCTCGCCTACCACATTGCCCGCCTCATCCAGCAGTTGGTAGGAATAGTAGGTGTCATAAGTGCCGTAATTCGAGAAGTCCTGCTCCGGCAGCCAGACGGCGGACAAAGCGGGGACGGTCACATCGAAGCTGCCTTCCTCGATAACGGAAGCGTCCGGGCGGCGCAGACTCCACTTTGCCTTGCCCCGGAATTCCTGCATGGTCTCGTTGCTCACGTTCAGGTGGGCGGACTTTTTCAGGCCAAAAGGCTCGGCATTGACGTTGGTATTCTGGGAGAGAATGCCCTCCTCATGGCAGGAAATCAGCACAGGGGCAAAGAACCGCTTTTCATAGTAGTGCAGAGCCTTCCAACGGCCAAAGTAGTCGATGCTGGCCCAGCTGGCTACCGGCCAGCAGTCGTTGAGCTGCCAGACCACCGCACCCATGCAGCAGCCCCGGTGCCGCCGCCAGTGCTCGACACCATACTGCATGGCCTGTGCCTGCAGCAGCTGGGAGGCGTATACCAGCAGCTCCAGACTGCGGGGATACAGGTACATCTGGGATAGATAGAACAGGATGCGCCCGTTGGCAGAGGCGTTGCGCTGGTGCTTCTCCATCACATAGGAGAATACGTTCCGATCCTCGGGCGCGGTAAAGCTTTCGATGGTTTCCATGCAGGGGAAGGACTGGAAGCCAAATTCAGAGACATACCGGAACTGATGGTTGCGGTAGTCGGTGAAGGGGAGAAGACCGTGCCAGACCATCCAGTAGTGGACGTCGCCTCGGGTGGGATCCTGGGGATCGTCAAAGCTGCCGCCGCTGGAGGGGCTGGCGGGCCAATAGAAGGCCTGGGGATCCTCTGCTTTCAGAACCTTGGGGATGATGTACTCGTACATCTTAATATAGTCGGCCTTCTGACGCATGGAGGTGACCCACTCGCCCTGGGCCACAAACTGCTCCATTTCATTATTGCCGCACCACAGGGCGAGGGATGCGTGGTGGCGCAGACGGCGGACGTTGTCTACAAACTCGGCGGTGATGTTCTCCTCAAACGCGTCCGTCAGATTGTACACGGCGCAGGCGAACATGAAGTCCTGCCATACCAGCAATCCAAGCTCGTCACAGATGTCATAGAAGAAGTCGTCGGGATAGTAGCCGCCGCCCCAGACCCGGATGCAGTTCATGTTGGCAGCCTTTGCGTCCTCCAGCAGACGGCGGGTGCGCTCCGGGTTGACTCTGGGAAGGAGATTGTCCTCGGGGATGTAATCGGCGCCCATGGCAAAGATGTCCACGCCGTTGACGCAGTGGCTGAAGCTTTCGCCCCACTGATCCTTACGGCGGCTGACGGTCATGGTGCGAAGGCCGATGCGCCGGCTCCAAACGTCCAGCTCCTTGCCCTTGGCACACAGGGAAACGCTGAGCTGATACAGCGGCTGACCGCCGAAGCCGGCAGGCCACCAGAGCTGGGGATTTTGGACGATCAGCTCGCAGTCGGTGCCGCTGGCAGTGAGGACGGAGCCGTCGGGAGCGGTGACGGAAACGTTGACCCAGACCTCGTCATCGGTATAACGGTTCAGATTGGTATGTATGCGCAGACGAACCGTGCCGTCTTTATGGAACTGATCCACCCGAACGTCCTGAATACGGGCTTTTTCGATGCTGATGATGGAAATGTTCCGCCAGATGCCGGCGTCAGGCAGACGGGGACCCCAGTCCCAGCCGAACATGCAGTGGGCTTTGCGGATGTTAGGGAAGCCCACCATGGCATCAGAGCTGCCGTCTGCCACGGACTTTGCGTATGCTTCCTTAATATACTTAGTAGGAGAGCGGAAGGAGACGGTGATGGTGTTCTCTCCGGGATGGAGGACGGACTTAACGTCGAACTCCCAGATTCTGTGCATATTGCAGGCCTCGCCGACGATCTGACCGTTGATATGGACGGCGGCGATGGTGTCCAGTCCCTCTGCCCGGAGCAAAACCTTGTCCCCGGCGAGAAGGGCGTCGTCCACCTGGAAGCTGCGGAAATAGACAAAATCGTTGTCCATCAGCTTTAGGGCTTCCATTTCGTTGTCCCGGTAGAATGGATCGGGAATCCGCTCCGCGGCGAGCAGGTCATGGTAAACCGAGCCGGGGACGGTGGCGGGGACAGCAGCAAAGGGGGTGCCCGGAATTTCCAGCGTCCATGCGCCGTTAAGGGTGCGTGTTTTCATTGGCAATACCTCCGAATACGTTTTCGAAATCGACTTGTTTACAAAATACACTATAGGACAATCATTCGTCAAAGTCAATAGCTTAATGGTGAAAATTTGACTTAGATTAAGCATATTTCATGGTTTATCAGCGGATTGCACAAAAATTCTTGAATTTCAAAAACCCTCTTGACAAGAAAATAAAATGGTGTTAACATAGCTATACGAAAACGTTTCAGGTATGCGGCCGATTGTTCAAAATGCACATACCCTTGCATTCGCAGACAAATTCAGGCCCCGGAGGCCATTATGGTGACGATAAAGATGATTGCAAAGGAGTGCGGTTTCTCCATTGCCACTGTCAGTAAGGCGCTGAACGGCGCGCCGGATATCAGCGCAGAGACAAAAGAGACTATCCGCAAAGTGGCTTCCCAAATGGGCTATACACCAAATTCTGCCGCACGGATGCTGAAAACCAGCCGCTCGTATAATTTTGGCGTTCTTTTTGAGGATCAGGCCAACAAGGGGTTGACGCACAGCTTCTTCTCCCACATTCTCAACAGCTTCAAGCATCGCGCTGAGGAACTGGGCTACGACATTTCCTTCATCAGTGACCACATGGGCGGTCAGGAAATCAGCTATGTGGATCACGCCCGTTACCGTAACTGTGACGGAGTGGTCATCGCCTCCGTGGATTATACGGAGCACGCCGTGGTGGATCTGGCGAACAGCGGCATCCCCGTTGTGACGATTGACTGTGTGTTTGAAAATTGCGGCAGTGTCCTGTCCGATAACGTGGGCGGGATGACGGAACTGGTGAAATATGCGTATAGTATGGGACACCGGAAGATTGCGTTCGCCTATGGAGAAGATACGCCGGTGACGCGCCGCAGAATCTCCGGCTTCTGCAGAGCCTGCAAGGAACTGGGGCTTTCCTTGCCGGACGAATATTTGGTTCAGAGCATGTATCTGGATCCGGAATCCTCGGCGGCGGCAACCCGGAAGCTGATGGAGCTTCCCGATCCGCCAACGTGCATCCTCTATCCCGACGACATCGCCCACCTTGGGGGCAAAAACGAGCTTGAGAAAATGGGCCTGTCCGTCCCGGACGATGTCAGCATCGTCGGGTATGACGGCATTGATTTCTGTCAGATGCTCCGCCCGAAGCTGACCACCATGCGGCAGGATGCCGAGCGGATGGGAGAGCTGGCAGCCGAGGAGCTGGCAAGAGCAGTGGAAGAGGGAAGATCCTACATCCCGGGACGCCATGTGGTTGGCGGGACCCTGCTCCCGGGCGAAACGGTGAAAAAGCTGACACCGTGATTTCATCCGGCAAAAAGGGATATCCCTTTTTGTGTCTTTCCTTTCAGGAAAGACATGATAAACCATTGTAGTTAATGGCCTTCCCCAAGAAGGTCAATAACAAAAATTAAAGGAGGAAACACAATGAAAAAGCTCATCGCGTTGCTGCTGGCGCTGGTCATGGTTATTGGCCTTGCTGCCTGCGGCGGCTCCGCCACTACGGAGACGAAAGCACCCGCTGCCACCGAGGCTCCCACGCAAGCGGAAGCCCCTGCCGAAACCGAAGCAGCCGGCAATACCACCGACCTGCCTCGTGACGAGACCCTGTACTTTGCTGGTCAGCAGTGGGGTACCGTCAACTCCTGGAACGTCATCGGAACCAACCAGAATAACGCCATGGCCCTCGCCGCTGGTGCCGGCTACCGTACTACCATGTTCGAGACCCTGTACATGTGGAACGTAATGACCGGCGAGCTGATCGGTCTGTTGGCCGACGGCGACTACACCTGGAACGACAACATGACTGAGCTTTCTGTCAATCTGAAGGAAGCCGCCCACTGGTCTGACGGCACGCCTGTCACCGCCGCCGACGTTGTCCGCACCTGGGAAATCGGCGTTGAGATCGGCAACGGCACCGGTTCTTCCTACGGCGCTTTCATCGACAGCATCGAGGCTACCGGTGACAAGAGCCTGGTCATCCACTGCAAGCTTGATGCCAGCGGCGCGCCTGTCAACCCCCTGAAGGTTCTGGACTTCCTGGAACTGGCTCCCATTGCGCAGGCTGCCTGGATCGACAAGGTCGTTGAGCGCTGCAACGGCGACGCCACCGCTATCCTGAACGACCCCGGTGATGATGTCGTTTGGTCCGGCCCCTACACCAAGTACTACTCCGACGATCAGAAGGTCGTTCTGATCCGTGACGACAACTACTGGGGTCAGGACGCCTCCATGTGGGGCAAGCTCCCTGTTCCCAAGTACTTGGCTCACGTTATCTACGCTGATAACGCCGCTGGTGAAGTCGCTCTGAAGGCTGGCGAGGTTGACGTTTGCCAGCAGTTCATCGGCAACATTCAGAATCTGTGGCTGGAAGACGGCCTGCCCATCTCCACCTTCTATGACGAAGCTCCCTATGGTGTCTGCCTGACCATGCCTACCGCATGGTACAACATGAACCTCCCCGTTATCGCTGAGAATACCGCCCTTCGTAAGGCCATTGCCATGGCTGTTGACTACGATACCATCATCGCCAACGCCATGACCAATCAGTCCCCCAGCTTCTCCGATGTTCCCCGCTCCCTGATGAACCCCACCGACGGTGAGCAGGCTCTGTACGATCACGACGCCGTTGCCGATCTGCAGTGGGCAGGCAATGACATCGAAGGCGCCAAGGCTCTGCTGGACGAAGCCGGTATCGTGGACAACGACGGCGACGGATGGCGTGAGTGGAACGGTGAGAAGATCTCCCTGAACGCTGTTTGCCCCAACGGCTGGACTGACTGGCAGGCCTCCATGGAAGTGGTTGCCGCTGCCGGTAAGAACATTGGCGTTGAGATCACCACTCTGTATCCCGAGTACTCCATCTATCAGACCGTGTTTGTCGATCCCGACCAGACTGAGTACGCCATCTTCATGTGGTCTCCCGATGCTTCCACTCCCTCCAATCCCTGGGGCCGTGTGAACCAGTTTATGGGCAAGGACTATGTGGGTATTGCCAACAACTGGTCCGGCAACTGGGGCCAGTACGTCAATGACGAGGCTGAGGCTCTCATCAAGAAGATCCCCACCACCACTGACACTGCTGAGCTGAAGGATCTGTACACCAAGCTGACCGAGATCTACCTGACCGAGGTTCCCAGCTTCTCCCTGATGTATCGTCCTTCCGTGTTCCACTGCGTCAACGAGTCTGTCTGGACCAACTTCCCCGCCGGCGATGACGGCCGGAACATTCCCCCTGCTGACTGCACCGATGGCTACGGTATTGCCGCGCTGTACGAGCTCGAGTTGGTCGGCTAATAGTTAATTCGAAGCGGCCATGCTCCTTCATGGAGCATGGCCCTTCCCGTTTTTATGCTAAAGGGGGAAAAGTAGCATGAAAGGCTACCGTAAATATTTTGGAAAAAAAATAATCTGGTTTCTTATTACTTTTGTCGTTGCAGTATTCCTCAATTTCTTTCTGCCCCGGCTGATGCCTGCCGACCCTGTCGCGGCCATCACCGGTAAAATGGCGAACGGTATGTCCGACGCCTCTGCCGTGCAGGAAATTTACGAGCGTTATGCAGAACAGTTCGGTACGAATAAGCCTATGGCGGAGCAGTTTCTGATCTTCTGCAAGAACGCCATCCACGGCGACTTTGGGCTTTCCTTCAGCCAGTATCCCAGATCCGTCAGCAACATTATTTCCAGCGCCATCATGTGGACGATCTGCCTGCAGTTGCCCGCGATCCTGGTTGGCTGGCTGCTTGGCAACCTGCTTGGCGCCCTGGCGGCGTACATCCGCAAGGGTTTTGACAAGGTTCTGCTCCCGACCTTCCTGTTTTTGGGCAACGTCCCGGCTTTCGGTATGGCAGTGATTCTTCTTGTTCTCTTCGCCGTGAAACTGAAATGGGCTCCCATTTCCGGCGGCTATGGTTTTGATATGATTCCCAATTTCAGCTGGAAGTTTATTTCCTCTGTGATTTCTCACTACCAGCTGCCCTTCTGGAGCATTGTCCTGGTTTCCATCGGCGGTCAGGCCGTGGGTATGCGCTCCATGTCTATCTATGAACTTAATGCCGACTATGTCAAGTATGCCCGGTTCCTTGGCATCAAGGATCGCAAGATCGTCGGTTATGTTTTCCGCAACGCCATGCTGCCCCAGGTCACCGGCCTGGCGCTGTCCATCGGCACCATGATCGGCGGCGCTCTGGTCGCTGAGATCATCTTCTCCTATCCCGGTCTCGGCAGCACCATGTACAGCGCCGTGACCGCGGCGGATTATCCCTTGATTTCTGCTACTACTCTGATTATCACCATCATGGTTCTGATAGTGACGTTCCTGCTGGACATCATCTACGGCTTTATCGATCCCAGAGTCAAAGCCGCCCAGTTTGACAGCTAAGGGAGGAATTAAAAATGAAGAATACACTGCGCCAGATTTTTCATTCCCCCAAATTTGTGGTTGGTTTTGGCATTTTTGTGTTTATCCTTCTGATCATGCTGATCTATCCCATGTTCAACCCCGGAAACCCTCTGGAAATGATTGGCGTTGGCACCTTCGCATCTCCCGGTACTTACGTTTCCCTGTATGACGCCGTGGGCACCGACACCGAGACGCTGCGCCTTTCCGACGCGGACGATAACCGAATCGCGAAGGCTCTGTCCGCTGAGGACAGGGTTGCCATGGTGGAGTGGTTCACCGCTATGGGCATCGACGTGTCCGGACTGGACATTAACGACACCGACGCGTTGGTGGATTTGTGGAACGACAATTACGAGGTTACCGCCAAGCCTGCCGGCATGACCATGGCAAAGCGGAACTATTACAAGCGCCTGAATAACGCTCTGCTGGAGCTGCGCTCCGCTGACGTGCGGATTATCGCCGATGAGAATGATGAGGGCGATCTGGAAAAGGTGAATTCCATCAGCAAAACCGACTATGTCAACATCCGTGCCGTTGCCAACGTCAAGACTCTGCCGCTGGGCACCGACAACTTCGGCCGCGACGTCCTTAAAGAGCTGGTGTCCGCCTGCGGCACCTCCATCAGAATCGGCCTGATCGCCGGTGCCGTTGCCACAATCATTGGCCTGACCCTGGGCCTGCTGGCCGGTTACTTAGGCGGCTTTGCGGACGATCTGATTATGTTCATCACCAACATTTTCACCGTTATCCCCAGCTTCATCCTGCTGATTTTGATTTCCTATTCCATCGGTCAGGAACAGCGCGGCGCGGCGGTGGTCGCGTTGGTTATCGGCTTGACAAGCTGGACCTGGACCGCTCGTTCCGTCCGTTCTCAGGTCATCAGCCTGCGCAACCGTGACCACGTCAACCTGAGCAAGCTCTCCGGACACAGCCTGGTTCGCATCGTGCTGACGGATATCCTGCCCTACATTGCTTCCTATGTCGTCATGGCTTTCATTCTTCAGGTTTCCTCCGGCATCCTCAGCGAAGCACAGCTGTCACTGCTGGGTCTTGGCCCCAAGACCACCGAGGTTCCTACGCTGGGTCTGATGATGAACTGGGCCATGCTGTATTCCGCGCATACCAACGGTTCCTGGTGGGCTTACTTCCCTGTGATTCTGACCATCACCCTCATCTCTTTCTCTTTGAATCTGATGAACACGGGTCTCGACCAGGTATTCAATCCCACCCTGAGAGACTAAGGAGGACGACGCAATGGGTAAAGTAATGCTGGAGGTCAGAAACCTCAAAACCAAATATGTGACCCGCTTCCACGAGGATGTTTACGCCGTGGACGGCGTCTCCTTCAAAATCGAGGAAGGCAAGTCCCTGGGCATCGCGGGCGAGTCCGGCTGCGGAAAATCCACGCTGGCGCTTTCTATGATGGGCTACTATTTCCCGCCTCTGCACTATATGAGCGGCGATATCGTCATCGACGGCAGAAATATCTCCGGCATGAAGCCGGATGATGTCCGTAAGAGCATCCTCGGCACGGAAATTGCCTACATTCCCCAAGCTGCCATGAACGCCCTGAACCCAACCCAGAGAATCATCCGCTTTATCGAGGACGTGGTGCGGGCACATGACCCCAAGAAAGACAAGAAGCTGATCCGGGAGCTGGCGGAAGCACGGTTTGCGGAACTGGGTCTGCCGCCCGAGGTGCTGGATAAACACGCGGTGGAGCTGTCCGGCGGTATGAAGCAGCGTACCGTCATCGCTGTGTCTACCATTCTGAACCCCAAGGTTCTGATTGCCGACGAACCTTCCTCCGCGCTGGACGTGACCTCTCAGAAGATGGTTATCAAGATGATGCGGGAGCTGATGGAAAAGGGCTATATCAAGTCCATGCTGTTCATCACCCACGAGCTGCCTCTGCTCTACAATGTGACCGATGACATCATGGTCATGTACGCCGGACAGATTGTGGAAAAGGGCACTGCGGAAGAAATGGTGTTCGATCCCGTGCATCCGTACTCCCACGGCTTGATGAGCTCCATTCTGGTTCCCGAGGAGGGCACGCGCGGACACAAGCTGACTGCGATTCCCGGTACGCCGCCCAACCTGAAAAAACCGCCTCAGGGCTGTCGTTTTGCCGAGCGGTGCAAGTACGCCCGGCCTGAGTGCCGCTACAGCGCCATCCCCGAAAAGGATCTCGGCGACGGACGTATGTACCGCTGCCTGCTGGGTCAGGATGAATTGAAGGAGGTGTACAGCCATGAGTGATTACGTTCCGAAAACGAAGGATTTCACCAACGCACCGCTTTGCCTGTCCGGCCACGGGGTAACCAAGGTATTCGGACTTGGCGAAAAGAAAACCGTGGCTGTTGACCATGTGGACTTTGACTTTCACGAGGGCGAGTTCGTCTCCATCGTCGGTGAGTCCGGCTCCGGTAAGACCACCCTGTCCAAAATGCTGCTGGGTCTGCTGAATCAGACAGAAGGGGAGATCCTGTTCCAGGGCAAGCCCCGGGACGTTTCCTCCCACAGAAAGAAAAAGGAATACTGGAGAGGCATTCAGGCCATTTTCCAGGATCCCTTCTCTTCCTTCAATACCTTCAATAAAATTGACACCGTGCTTCTCGACTGCATTAACATGCGCGGCGGCAAGCATCTCCCCAAGGAGAAGAAGATCGAAATGATGACCGAAGCCTGCTCCTTTGTAAACCTGAAGTTCGCGGAGCTGACCAATAAGTATCCCTTCGAGCTCTCCGGCGGCCAGATGCAGCGTCTGATGATCGCCCGTATTTTCCTGCTCAAGCCCAAGATTTTGCTGGCGGACGAGCCGACCTCCATGGTTGACGCCTGCTCCCGCGCCACCATTCTGGATATGCTGCTACAGCTGCGCGATGAGATCGGCATGACCGTTATCTTCATCACCCACGATATTGGCCTGGCGTATTACATTTCCGATACCGTTTATATCATGGAGCATGGCAGGTTTGTGGAATTCGGCAAGGCGGACGAGGTCATCCTCAATCCCAAGGCCGCGTATACCAAGCGCCTGATCAGCGACGTTCCCAAGATTCATGAGGAATGGGATCTGAGCACGGTAGAACTGAAATAGTATCAGCCATTACCGCAGCATTGCGGAAATCTTAGCCCTCATACTGAACTCCAATTAAAATCTTTAGAAAAGATTTTAATTGCCCGAAGGGCAAGGAGTTCATATGAGACTTGTTTTGTGATTTCTTTCCTTATAAATCACAAAACAGGCAGCGCCATTAGGCGATGCCTTCCTGATTAAAATCAAAGATTTTAATCAGGAAATAGTATTACAACACAGAAAAAAGAAAAGATGGGCAGCATCCGTAAGTGATTACAGATGCTGCCCGTTGAAATTATGCTTTTATCCCCTTTCTGACAGAATGAAGGAATCAAATTTCCTGATCCTGTTTGTGGGATGTGCGCTGCTGTGCCTGTTCAAAATTCTTGCGGGCAGAGTCCACATAGAATTTAATTTTCCAAAGCTGCTGAGAATCCTCCCGGACGGATTTGAACTGGGCATAGGTTTCGGCATGCTCCTGTTCCAATCTGGCATCCGTAATTTTCGGAATGAAAAATCATGGATACCCGTCGCTTTATGATCTTCATATTAAAATTTCCATCCTCACGAATGAAAGTCAGTATGAAAATGCGGATATTTTTCCCATTTTTTGAGCTGCACAGCTGGGACTAAAGACTCGCTGTCCAGCCGAAACAGAACTGTTCAGAGGTTCCCCGATGCACGGTATCAATCTGATAAAAGTGTTATAGCAACTGCGCCAGAAGCGCGTCCGGCATTACGCCGGAGAAGCCTGGGATGGTCAGCTCTGCCGACGGGAGCAGCCGGGCCGTTCCGATGCCGATGGCTTTCATTCCGCCCCGGTGGGCGGCCTCGATACCTGCGGCTGAGTCCTCGAAAACCAGGCACTGCTCAGGTGGGAGTCCCAGAGCCTCCGCTCCTTTGAGGAACACCTCCGGGTTGGGCTTGCCGTTTACAATTTTCCTGCCGTCGATTACGGCGTCAAAAAACGCCGTAATTTCCAGCTTTTTCAGGACAAACTCCGCATTTTTGCTGACACTGCCAAGAGCTGTCCGGTATCCCTCAGCCTGGGCAACGCGTAAGAATTCCGACACGCCCGGCAGCAGCGCCGCCGGGGTCAAAGTGCCGATCATCTCCCGGTAGCGGTCATTTTTCCGGGTGCACAGCCTCTCTTTTTCGGACTCCGAAAGGGAGCGGTTTCCCTTTTTCAGCAGAATTTCCAGGCACTGTGCCCGGCTGATGCCCAGAAAGGCCTCCTGGTCTGCCGGAGTGAAGGGAATTCCCAATTCTTCGGCAAGCTCCTGCCACGCCCGGGCGTGGAGGGGGTTAGTGTTCACCAGAACTCCGTCCAGATCGAATAACAGTCCCCGGATCACAGCAGTTTCAGGGTGCCGGAGGTGATGCGCCGACCGCTTGACCGGTCAAAGAGCATCACGTTGCTGCCGGTGATATCCAGCAGGTGTTTGCTTCCGATGGTAAACAGGGTGCTGCCGAAGACCACGCCGGTGAGCAAATACTCTCCGATGCGCACCTTGACGGTGGATTCCATGCCGGTGGGCATGGCACCGTAAATCTCGCACTCCACATTTCCACCGCCGGTGATGGACAGGAACTCCGGGCGGATGCCCAGCACCAGATCCTCGTTGGTGAGCACCGGCTCCTCGTGGATGCCATCGTCCTCGTCGTTGACTCTGGCGATGTGGTAGCGGAAGGTCTCGTCCTTGTTGCTCTTTTCCACGTAGCCGCTCTCTCCCGCACGGGCCTTCAGAGCCTGCGCCTGGGCTTCCAGCTCCTCGTCCCGCCGGTGGAACCACTGGGGCAGCTGCAATGGCTGCTCGGGGGTGAAAACTGCCTTGTGTCCGTCCAGCAGCGTCAGCTCAATGCTGCCCTCAGGCCCCTGCCAGCCCTTGGCCTCCACAAAGTTGATGGAGGGGTTGCCCACGAAGTCTGCCGCAAAAAGATTGGCAGGGTGATTGTAAACTTCCAGCGGCGCGGCATACTGCTGAAGGACACCGTTGTTCATCAGGCAGATCTGCGTTGCCAGCGTCATGGCCTCCATTTGGTCGTGGGTGACGTATACGAAGGTGGAGCCGGTCTCCACATGGAGCCGCTGCAATTCATAGCGCATTTCCAGACGCAGTTTGGCATCCAGATTGGAAAGCGGCTCGTCCATGAACAGCACGCTGGGCTCGGGAGCCAGCGTCCGGGCAATGGCCACACGCTGCTGCTGACCGCCGGACAGCTCCGCGGGATAGCGGTCCATGAACATACTGATTTTGACGATGCGGGACACCCGGCGCACGGACAGGTCGACCTCTTCTTTGGTCAGCTTGCGCACAGCAGTTTCCACCTTGCCGTCCTTGAGAAGCTCAAAGTTCTCGTTGAAGGGCTGAGCCTTTCGAGCGGCCTCCACCTTTTCTTCCAGAGCCTTTACCTCGGCGGACACGTCCTTACCCTGCTCCAAATGATAGCCGAACAGCTTTTTGGCAGTGTACTGGGAGATGGTGTAGGTATCGATCAGCTTGATGATAGCCTTCTTTTCGTCCAGCTTGCCGTTTTTATCCCGGCATTCCTCAAGAGTCTTTACCACATCCTGAGGATTTTTGAGGATCTGTGCCAGACGGGCGGCGTTTTTCGCCTCAAAGCTGATCTTCGGCATTTCCTCCTTGATGTTTGACAGGCCGAAGGAAATATTCTGGTAGACGGTCATGTTGGGCCACAGGGCATAGTTCTGGAAGAGGAAGCCCACCTTCCGCTTGTTGGCGGGGATGTTGATGCCCAAGCTGCTGTCAAACACCACCTTGTCGCCAATGGTGATGCGCCCGCTGGTGGGGGTTTCCAGTCCGGCAATCATCCGCAGGGTGGTGGTTTTGCCGCAGCCGGAGGGCCCCAGCAGGGTGACGAATGCGTTATCTTCAATGACCAAATCCAGGTCGTCCACGGCATAGAACTTGCCCCAGTGCTTGGTCACGTGCTCCAATCTGATTTCAGGCATGGTATTAACCTCCTATTCCTTCATCCAGGCTTGCGCCGGTAATCTTGTTGACGAGCGTGTTGCACACCAAAATGGTGACAATCAGCAGCAGGTTGATGCCGCTGGAAAATGCGTACAGACCCATTTCGTCGAAATAGTCCAGGGTGGTGGAGAGGATGAAGCCCTGCACGCACAGCAGCATAAACAGGCTCAATTCTCTCAGGCAGGTCATAAAGGGCAGCAGATAGCCGCTGATGATGGAGGATTTCTGAATGGGGATGATGATGCGGGTCATCCGCTTGATCCAGGGAATGTCCTGAATAATGGCGGCTTCCTCAATCTCGCCGGAGAGCTGTAGCATGGAGTTGAGGGCGTTCCGGCTGGCAAAGGGGATGTACTTGATGGTGCCCACAATAATCAGCAGGGTGTAGGTGTTAAACAGGTTCAGCTTTTCCGAGGAGAACAGAATGAAGAAGGCAGCGCCCACTGCCAGCGAGGGCATCAGATAGGGCAAAAATGCCATGGAGTTGACGTAGTTTGCCCATTTGCTCCGCCGCTGCTTGGAAACGGCATAGCCAATCAGGGTGCCGATGGTACCTGCCAGCAGAGAGCAGGCCACACTGACCAGCATGGTGCCCCGGAAGGCGTGCCAGATGGTTTCGTTGTACAGGATGCCCTTTTGACCGTACATACCGTTTTCCGTGATGTTTTCGTTGGTAATCCACCACTTTGTTGTCAGGTTATTCACATTGCCGGTGTACAGGAAGGAATAGTCTCCGGGGTTGGGCAGGAAGGTCTCAAAGGCAAAGGAGACAATGGGGAAGATGCTGGTGAAGAAGGTGATGAACACCAGCAGGATTGCAATGATATACTTTCCGTGCTTGCCCAGGTTGATTTTGGAAATCTGACCGGACTTGCCGGTAACGGTGGTATAGTTTTTCCGGCTGGTCAGGCTCAGCTGATTCAGCAGCATAATCGCCACGCCAAAAATCATCATGATAATGGCAAGGATGGAAGCTTCGCCGGTGTACTTGGAGTTCATGGACACATACTTGGTGGACAGGGTGGTCAGACCCAGGTAATGGGGCACGGGGTAGGAGCCCATGGCGCTGCCGAATACCAGCAGGATGGTGGACAAAATGGCGGGCTTGACCATGGGCAGGGTAATCCGGGTCATGGTGCGCCATTTGGGGGTGTCCAGAATGGTGGCGGCTTCTTCGAGGTTGGCATCCATGTTGCGGAAGATGCCGCCAATCAGGATATAGGCGAAGGGCGCATAGTGCAGACCCAGCACCACCAGGCTGGGGAACAGCCCCTGGCACCACCATTTTGGCATGGTGATGCCGAACAGGCTGGCAAGCAGACCATTGGAGGTACGGGTGACGGCATTGGAGTTGAACAAATTCTGCCACACCACAGCCAGCGTCCACTGGGGCATAATGTAGGGGAAAATAAAGATGGAGCTGAGGTATTTCCGCCATGCCAGGTTGGTTCTGGTAATCAAAAAGGCGAAAATACCGCCAAACAAAATGGAGACGATGCAGGTTCCTACGGCCAGGTAGACGGTATTCAGCAGAGGAATCCACAGGTTCTTTTTTGCCATTCGGCTGGTAAAGAGGTCAATGTAATTAACCAGGGTGAAGCCGCTGGTTTTGCCGGTGAGGTGGGCATCGATGGTGCCCGGATGGATGGTGAGGGTATCTTTGATAATGGCAACGATGGGGGCGATGGTGGTGATGGTGACCACGATGCCCAGCACCAATAAGATTACGTTGTAAGGCTTGGAGAAAAATGTCCCCACCTTATTCAGCCAGATGCGAAAAGGACTGGCTGCAAGCGTTTCACTTTTATTCATGTTTACCTCCTTCTTTGATGACGCTGCGGGGATGGTACGAATACGCTGGTTCCCTAACCCGCCCGGTGACGTACCGCTCAGAAACCGTATTGCGATGTCTCTGTAGGGGCGGATAGCATCCGCCCGAAACGTTATGGAATTGAGTTGTCCGTTGAATGGGAAAGGTGCAACGTCAAGGGACGGTGGTCGGCAGCTTATACCATTCAATCGGGTGCTCGCTAAAATCCTTATGTTGCGGGCGGATAATATCCGCCCCTACGGTTCGTGCGGGAAACGGATACATATGCGATTAACTTCTTTACGATTCACGTTTCCTTCTTACTTATCAAAAGGGCGCCTCTGGGACGAAATGTTTCCAGAGGCGCCCGGTTTCGGTTAAGTTAGAATGGAAATGCTTCCAGCGCCGGGGGAAATGTTAATCAGCGCTGTACTTGTCCAGCATCTCAATCCAGCTGCCTACGGTGAAAGCAACAGATGCGCAGTACTCGGGATCTTCCAGAACCAGCTTGCCTTCCTGGGTCCACCAGTCGTAACCGGCATCGTTCTTGGCAGCGTAAGCAACGGTGGTGCCGTCCTC
>ENA-ORPF01001545-ORPF01001545.1-human-gut-metagenome-genome-assembly--contig:-NODE-1545-length-18119-cov-8.372730_pt1 | contig 18119 bp, 13 predicted proteins | sample MGYA00242140_ERZ509070 | MGnify/ENA primary metagenome ERZ509070 (study PRJEB26280, sample SAMEA2338713) | human gut metagenome | biome: human gut; feature: human-associated habitat; material: faeces... | reverse complement strand
CCTCCAAGGCTCACACCCAGCAGTCCGTGGAAACCTGCGGCTCCGAGGTGCAGAAGGGCAACGCCCCCGAGGAGCGGAAGCTCCAGCGCCTGTTCCGCAACGGCGAAGCCTCCCGTCTCATCAAGCGCTGCAACGACTTTGGCGCGGGCGGCGTGTCCGTGGCCATCGGCGAGCTGGCCGACGGTCTGGAAATTGACCTGAACGCCGTTCCCAAGAAATATGACGGTCTGGACGGCACCGAGCTGGCCATCTCCGAATCTCAGGAGCGGATGGCCGTGGTCGTGGAAGCGAAGGACGCGACGCGGTTCCTGGAGCTGGCCGCCACGGAGAACCTGAACGCTGTCCCCGTGGCCGTGGTCACGGAAAGCCCCCGTCTGGTGATGAACTGGAACGGGAAAAAGATCTGCGACATCAGCCGGGAGTTCCTGAACTCCAACGGTGCGGCCAAGCACATGGACGCCGCCGCCGAGAAGGCGCAGAGCTACGGCAAGACCGTGACCGGCAGCTTCGCCGAGAACTTCCTCGCCGTGGCTTCCGACCTGAACACCTGCTCCAAGCGGGGTCTGTCCGAGCGGTTCGACTCCACCATCGGCGCGGGCACCGTGCTGATGCCCTTCGGCGGAAAATATCAGCTCACCCCCGTTCAGGCCATGGTGCAGAAAATCTCCGTGGAGAAGAAGCACACCGACGACTGCTCCTTCATGGCCTTCGGCTATAACCCCTTCATCACCTCCGCTTCCCCCTATCACGGCGCGTATCTGGCCGTGGTGGAGTCCGTGTGTAAGCTGATCGCCTCCGGCGCGTCCTTCCAGGACACCTACCTGACTTTCCAGGAGTATTTTGAGCGCCTCGGCAAGGACCCCAAGCGCTGGGGCAAGCCCCTTGCCGCACTGCTGGGCGCGTTCCGGGCGCAGATGGAGCTGGGCATCGGCGCCATCGGCGGCAAGGACTCCATGTCCGGTTCCTTCGAGAAGCTGGATGTTCCGCCCACACTGGTCTCCTTCGCCGTCACCACCGGCAAGACCGGCGAAGTCGTCTCCCCTGAATTCAAGGCCACGGGTCACAAGGTCTGCCTGCTGACCCCCGCCTACGACGAAAACGGCCTGCCTGAAACCGCTTCCCTGCTGGAAACCTTCGATACCGTCACCGAACTCCTTCGCAGCGGCAAGGCCGTGGCCGCCTACACCCCCGGCATGGGCGGCATTGCGGAGGCCGTGATGAAGATGGGCTTCGGCAACGGCTTGGGCTTCGCCTTTGACGACGCGCTGACCCTTGACGAGCTGTTCGGCTACGCCTACGGCAGCTTCGTGCTGGAAATGGCGGACGGCACCGTGGGCAAAGTTCTGGGCGTCACCACCGCTGACGGCAGCTTCTCCTATCACGGAGAAGCCCTGTCCCAGACTCAGGTTCTCGGCGCCTACGAAGACAAGCTGGAATCCGTCTACGCCTGCAACATCCCCACCCCGGCGCAGAGCATGGAGACCTTCTCCTATGTTGCATCCGAGCGGAAAGCTCCCGCCGTCAAGGTTGCCAAGCCCAAGGTGCTGATCCCCGCCTTCCCCGGCACCAACTGCGAATACGACTCCGCCAAGGCCGTCCGGGACGCGGGGGCGGAGCCGGAGATCATCGTCATCAACAACCTGAGCGCCGACGGCATTGCCCGCAGCGTGGAGCGGTTCGCGGAGGAACTGAAAACCGCCCAGATGGTGTTCATCCCCGGTGGCTTCTCCGGCGGCGACGAGCCGGACGGCTCCGGCAAGTTCATCACCGCGTTCTTCCGCAACGCCGCCGTCAAGGAGGGCGTCACCGCCCTTCTGGAGCAGCGGGACGGTTTGATGTGCGGCATCTGCAACGGTTTTCAGGCGCTGATCAAGCTGGGCCTGGTGCCCTACGGCAAGATCATCGACACCGACGAGACCTGCCCCACCCTGACCTTCAACAACATTTCCCGCCACCAGAGCCGCATTGTCCGCACCCGGGTCGCCTCCAACAAATCCCCGTGGCTGGCACTGACCAACGTGGGCGACGTGTACAACGTCCCCATCTCCCACGGCGAGGGCAAGTTCCTTGCCTCCGAGGAACTGATTCGCAGGCTGGCGGCCAACGGCCAGATCGCCACCCAGTACGTTGATCTGGACGGCAATGCCACCGCCGACGTCCACTTCAATCCCAACGGCTCTCTGTACGCCATCGAGGGCATCACGTCCCCCGACGGCCGGGTCTTCGGCAAAATGGGCCACAGCGAGCGCATCGGCTCCGGCCTGTACAAAAACGTCCCCGGCGAGTACAACATCCGCATGTTTGAAGCGGCGGTCAAATACTTCAGATAACTCCCCTTCCTCTAAAAAAGGCGCTGTCTCACAGCTTGGTGAGACAGCGCCTTCTTCATTCTATTTGATTTTCTGAGGTTGGTCACTTAATCCAACCAAATAATCCGCGGTCAGGTTGTAAAATTGACATAGCTTGACCAAATCATCAATTTTCAGCTCCGCCCGTCCGGCTTCAATGTGGTTGTATCCCTGCTGGGATTTGTTCAGAATTTTCCCGACCTCCGCCTGAGTGAGATCCCTGTCCTCCCGGACACCCCGCAGCCTTGCTCTGTAATCTGTCATACGTCAACCCGTTTCCTATTTTTCGATGACATATTACCATACTCATAATTTGAGTATTGACTTTTACTCAAAGATTGAGTATTCTATACCCAAACATGGCGAAAATCCCTTCTCTGACGACTTATATCCACATCTGGAGCAGCTTTTATGAGTATCCGTTCAACCTTAAAACCGCCTCATTTAGCAGCCGCTGCCGCATTCGGGAGCGGCTTACTTGTGCATCTGTTCGGGCTTGTCAATGTCCTTCATAATTATGACGACATTGCCCAGCAGCCCCGGGGCTACGGAACCGGCGTCACCTCCGGACGGTGGCTGCTGTCCATTATGGGTGATTTCTGCGACGCAATCGGCGGAAATTTCAACCTTCCCACGGTCAACGGGCTGCTGTTTTTATTGCTGATCGCGGTTTCCGCCGGACTGCTTGTGTCCGTTTTTCGGATCCGGAACCGGGCTTCAGCAGCACTGATGGGCGTTTTGTTCGCCGTGTTTCCCTCTGCCTTTTCTACACTGGCATTCCGCTACACCGCCGTCTACTATGGCGTTGCCATTCTTTTGTCTGTCGCTGCTGTTTGGCTGTTTCAGCGCTGTTCCTGGGGTTTCTTTTTGTCCGCCCTCTGCATTGCCTGCTCTTTGGGTATCTATCAGGCTTATGTTCCCATTACCATCGGCATGTTCGTCTTGATGCTCCTTCAGGAGTCTCTGTCCGACGATGCGGACTTCCGGAAGCTTCTGCGCCGGAGTCTGGCTTGCTGCGGGGTTCTTTTGCTCGGTTTGCTTCTGTATTACGTTTTTCTGAAGCTCACGCTTTGCTTGTATGGGACGCAGCTGAGTGACTATCAGGGTGTCAGCAGCATGGGGAAGCTATCCCTTTCCGGCATTCCCGGGCTGATTTATGAAGCATTTTATTCCGCTTGCATGCTCCCCGTAAAGGACTATTGCGGACTGGCCGCCATGAAGCTCATAAAGGCGGCTTATCTGCTCATTGGACTTTTCTCCGGGGTTCTCCTTGTATTTCTGCTGATAAAACGGGTGCGGAAGCCCTCTGTGGGCCTGTTTTCCCTTTTGCTCTGCGCCGTATTCCCTGTCGCCGTGAACTTCGTTGTTATCATGTGTCCGGACAGCTGGATTTATACGCTAATGGTGTATACCTTTGTCCTGATCTCCTATGTGCCGCTCATTCTTCTGAATCAGCTGACCGAAGATGATAAAAGAAGCCTGTGGCTGGTCATCGTGAAAAAAGGAATCGCCGTCACACTGTCTGTACTTGCCGTTTGCTATGCTTATCAGACCAATGTGAATTACACCGCACTGTACTACGCCAACCGTCAGGTAGAAAATTATTTCAGCTCCATCGTCACCCAAGTGCGTATGGCGGATGGTTTCACGCCGGATATGGATTGGGCATTTATCGGGGACATCGAAGACCCCCTCCTCAGCTGCTACTGGGAAAATGCGATGACCTATGACGGAGCTGAATTTACCCAATGGCTACTGAACCGCTACAGCTGGTGGGACTGGATACATAATTACTACGGCTACGCAATTCCGACCGCCAGCGACGAAAAGATAAGTACCCTCGCTCAAAGCGACGCGGTACGCAGTATGCCCTGCTGGCCTGCGGATGGATCGATCCAGGTGGTCGGTGACACGGTGGTCATTAAGTGCCAGGAGTTGTCGTAGTCTCTGCGAGCTTTCCCGTTGGCTGACTCTTTATTATTCCGATATAAAACGCCCCGATTATCCTGAAATTCTGGATAATCGGAGCGTTTTTTCGCAAAAGCGCGGCATGGTAAAAGCCATGCCGCACTTAGCTGCAATATACCCGCTTATCTCACGTACTCGATCACCACGCGGCGGTTGGGTTCTACGCCGGTGGAGTGGGTGGTGATGTTCTCCATGTCCTGAAGCGCGGCGTGGATCACGTGGCGCTCGTAGGCGTTCATGGGCTCCAGAGTGGTGCGGCGGCGGGCTTTCAGCACCTGCTGCGCCTTCTTCCGGGCGTAGCGGCGCAGGCTCTCCTCCCGCTTCTCCCGGTAGCACTCCGCATCCACGTTGACGCGGATGTGACCTTCCACATCCCGGTTGATGGTGTAGTTGGTCAGATGCTGAATGGCGTCCAGCGTGTCGCCCCGGCGGCCGATCAGGTAACCCAGATCGTCGCCCACCAGATCAACCTTATACGTATTGCCCTCGTCCTTCCAGCAATGGGGAACGGCATTGGAATCCATGTGTTCCAGCAGGCCCTTGATGAAGACTTCGATCTTCTCCTCTACGGAACCGGGTTCGGCGGGAGTGTAGGTCTTGGGAGCGGCAGGCGCCTTGGGCTTCTCCGGACGGGGGGGCTTGGGAGCGCGGGGCTTGTCCTGCCTGGGCGGCTCAGGGCGCTTTGCAGGTGCGGGTGTGGGAGCGGGCTGGGGGGCGGGCTTCGGCGGCTCGGCCTTGGGCGGCTGAGGGGCTTCCGGCTTCTTCACCGGGGCGGCAGGGGCCTTGGGCTTGGAGCGGGAGGCGCTTCCCAGAGCGCTCTTGGGCTTTTCTTCCTTCTCCGGCACGGGGTCGGGGACTTCGTAAGTCACCTGCACCTTGGCGCTCTGGGCACCGAAGCCCAGAAAACCGGACTTTGCCTGCTGCAGCACCGTGACGGACACGCTGTCACGATCCAGCCCCAGCTGGCTCAGCGCGGATTCAATGGCAAGATCAATGGTCTTGCCGGAAGTGATAATCGACTTTTCCATGGCTTATTCCTCCATAGACTTGGGCGCGTAGCGGTCAGGGTCATAGTTGCGGCCCTTGCAGAAGGGACGGTCGGAGACACCGGACAGAGGCGCGTTTTCTTCCCTTGCAGCTTCCTCCACAATGCCCTTCCGGGCGGCGTACTCCTTGGCAGCCGCGGCCTTGGCGGCCTGCTCCTGATCCCGCTGCTGCTTTTCCAGCTTCTTCTTGCTGGTGTTGGCGGTGATGCCGTCGGGATTGGAGGCACGGCGCTCGGCGCGGACGCGCTCCTTCTCGGCTTCGATGCGCTCCTGCTCCAGCGCCTTCTGCAGGCGCACGGCATCCTCCGCGTCATAGATCTTGCGGTAGTGGTTGGTCATAATGGGGTCGGAGATCATTCTCACCACGCCGCCGATGAACCAGTACAGGGACAGTCCGGCGGAAACGGTGAAGCCGATCCACAGAGACATCAGGGGCATCATCCACATCATGACCTTCATGGACTGGTTCTGCTGGGAATTCTTGGCGGTCTCCTTGTCCTGAACGCCCTTCTCGTCGGTGATGACGGAGTCGTTGGTCTTCTGGCTGATAACCATCTGCAGCAGCTGACAGGCGGCAGAGGTCAGGGCGATGAGGAACGCACCGATGTGCGCCCAGTCCCACACCCAGCTGGCGGAGAAGACATTGAACTGGGGCACTGCGCCCAGGTTAATGCCCAGAAAATCGAAATTGATGCCGGCGAGAACGACCTCGCTGATGCCGGGGATGGCGGCGCGCAGCTCAGATGCATACTGAGGAATCAGCTGCGCGGCGACGACCTGCTCGTAGGCAGCATTGGAAGTGAACATATCCGGCGCAGCCGTCTTAATGACCTCCACGATCTGCTTCGCCGTGTCGGCGGACTGCATCAGGATGTAGGTGATGGGCTGGCGGATAACGGCGAACAGGGGGAACAGAATCAGAATCGGAATGAAGCTCCACAGGCAGCCGCCGCCCATGGAAACGCCCTCGGATTTCTGAAGTTCCTGAATGGCCTGATTCTGACGCTGGGGGTCGTCCGCGTATTTCTGCTGGATGGCCTGCATCTTGGGCGTCAGACGGGACATCTTCATCATGCTCTTCTTGGACTTCGCGTTCAGGGGCAGCAGGATCAGCTGCACGATGACGGCGAACAGGATCATGGCGACGCCGTAGTTGTGGGTCGTTTCATACAGGACTGACAGCAGCCACCCAAACGGCACGGTTATGATGTCCGATAATTGGAATGCGAGAAACATTGCCTTTCCTCCTTAGAGATTCATGGTCATGGTACCGGGTCGTAGATATCCCCGCGGTAGAAGGGATTGCACCGCAAAAACCGCTTCAGGGCAAGCCAGCCACCCTTAAGGATACCGTACTTGCTGATGGCTTCGTAGGCATAAGCGGAACAGGTGGGGCGAAACCGGCACCGTGCCGGAAACGCCGGAGAGATCCAGCGCTGATAAAACCGAATGAGAGCAAGAAACATCTTCTTCATAACCGCAGCTTAAGTCTCTACTTTCTTCAGAAGCCCTGCTTTTTTCGCAAGGGCTAAGTAGCTTGCCGTCAGCTTCTCAAAGGGAGCCTCCACGGCCTTCGTCCTTGCCACCACCACGATGTCCCAGCCGGGCTGGAACTTTTCCTCGTTCAGGCGGTAGACCTCCCGGATGCGGCGGCGGGTGCGGTTGCGCACATGGGCTTTGCCCAGCTTTTTGCTGACGGTGACGCCCACCCGGTTCCCGTCCGTGCGGTTCTTTCTGGCGTAAAGCACCAGAAGGCCGTCGGCAACGCCGGAGGTGCGATACAGGCGCCTGAAAATATGGTTGAGCTTCAGGCTGGTTGAATACTTCATACTGTTTCCTCGCTAAAAAGGGAGCGGGGCGAACGTTCCATTCACCCCGCTGTAGCTCCCGTTTCGCTCTTAAGCGCTTTTTCCGCTCTAGGGTGTATCTGAAAACTGGTGAAATGACCAGCAGCGAGGGATTTTTGTCCTGAGCAAGCCATTTTTCCACAGGAATACTTGTTGTATTTCAAGGGAAAATGGCACGGCGCAGGGCAAAAAGGCCCGCTGATTGGGCATTTTGACAGTTTTCAGATGCACCCTAGTAACCCACGGACATACGCATCAGGCGGACAGAACCTTGCGGCCCTTCGCACGACGGCGGGCCAGAACCTTGCGGCCGTTGGAAGTAGCCATTCTCTGGCGGAAACCGTGAACCATGGAACGGTGACGCTTGCTGGGCTGGTAGGTACGCTTCATCTAAGATACACCTCCTGTCAAAATACAATATGCTCAACAGCCTTTCGGCCGCAGCAACACAAATTCAGACCGATACTACGGTCATACCCGTTTATTATAACCGAAGAACGCGGTTTGGTCAATCTTTTTTTCGTTCTTCCGTCAGTCAATTTTCAAATTCGGGCCGGAAAAGGTTTCATCCAGCTTGGAAAGGACGCGATTGTATTCTTCCGTCCCCGGCTCGTAGGGGGTGGGCTGGAAATTATTCCGTCCGGCGACGGAGCTGACGCTGGCGGGTACGATGGTCAGTTGTCCCAATCTGACCGTTCCCTCCGCGTCCCGGATGACCTCCTGCTGCACCAGCGCCGTGTCATAGTCTTTGGGAGCGCCGTTTCCGCCGAAGCTGAAATTCCCCAGAGAGTAGAAAATGATACCGCCGCCGTATTCCTCAATGGGCTGCAAAACATGGGGATGGGAACCGAACACGATGTCCGCACCGGCGTCAATGGCGGCGTGACCCACCTGCTTCTGTTCTTCGGTGGGGTGGTATGTACCCTCCACGCCCCAGTGGGGGGCGAAGATGATTAAGTCCACCCCCTGCTCCCGCAGGGCAGCAATCTTTGCGGTCATGTCCTCCACATCCAGTTTGTAGTACACGGCGGCATACAGCCCGATGGTCAGGCCGCTGCCCGTGGTGACCACGGCGGTGCTGTCCCGCTCCACGTAGGGGACGCCCGCCTGTTCCAGCACCGCCAGCGTGGACGCGTAGCCGTTTGCGCCGTAGTCCATGGAATGGTTGTTGGCCACAGTCACGGCCTCGATGGAATTCTCCGTCAGGCAGTTTACGTAAGCCGTGGGGCCATGGAACACATGCTTCTTCTGCATGGGGTTACCCTCGTCGCACAGGGGGCCTTCCAGATTCACCATGGAGAACTCGTCGCCCGCGAAATAGTCGATCACGTTGGCGAAGGGATAGGCGTAGTCATCGCCCACGGTCTTGATAAAGCCGGATTCCGCGTAATAGTTGGTCGGGTTGCTGCCGAAGGTGCAGTCCCCCGCGAAGGTCAGAAGAAAGTGTTCCTCCGCGGGCTGCGTTTCCGTGGGAAGGGTCTCTGGCTGAGACGTTTGGGTCGGTTGCGTCGCAGCGGCCTGCGTTTCCGGCAATGTGGGCGCAGTGGTTTCAGGCGCGGCGTGGCCGCAGCCCGTCAGCAGCAGCGCCAGCAGAACGCAGACCGGTAAAAATCGGATCTTCACCGGATTCAGGCATTGTCCTGAGCGCGCTTCTTCATCAGATTGCGCATACGTGCCGCATGATCCAGCTCCCGCTTGCGGATGCGCAGGCTCTTGGGCGTGCATTCCAGCAGCTCGTCGTCCGCCAGGAATTCCAAGCACTGCTCCAGAGAGAGGATGCGGGGGGGCGTCAGCCGGAGGGCTTCGTCAGAACCGGCGGCGCGCATATTGGTCAGCTGCTTCTTCTTGCAGACGTTCACGGTCATATCCTCGTTGCGGCTGCAAACGCCCACGACCATACCGGCGTAAACCGGCGTGCCGGGGCCGATGAACAGTGCGCCCCGCTCCTGCGCTGCCGCGAGACCATAGGCCACGGCTTCGCCGGTCTCAAAGGCGACAAGGGAACCCACCTGCCGCCGCTCGATCTCGCCCTTCATGGGGGCGTAGGAATCCAGCACGGAGGACATGACGCCCTCGCCACGGGTATCGGTGAGGAATTCGTTGCGGTAGCCGAACAGGCCGCGGGAAGGAACCAGAAATTCCAGACGGTAGCGGCTGCCCATGGGGGTCATGCCCAGCAAATCGCCCTTCCGCTTGCCCATTTTCTCAATGACGGAACCCATGCACTCCTCCGGAACGTCGGCGACCATCCGCTCGATAGGCTCGCAGACCTTGCCGTCGATGACCTTGGTCAGCACACGGGGGGTGGACACGGAGAACTCGTAGCCCTCCCGGCGCATGGTCTCCATGAGGATGGACAGGTGCATTTCGCCCCGTCCGGCCACGTTGAAGGAATCCGTTCCCTGCTCGGTGACGTGGAGGGAAACGTCCTTGAGAAGCTCCTTTTCCAGCCGGTCGCGAAGGTTCCGGGAGGTGACGAACTTGCCCTCCTTGCCCGCGAAGGGGGAATCGTTGACGGCGAAGGTCATTTCGATGGTGGGGTCGGAAATTTTCACGAAGGGTAGCGGCTCCACGCACTCCGGAGCGCACAGGGTGCGGCCGATGGTGATGTCCGCCATACCGGACAGCGCCACGATCTCACCGGCGTGGGCCTCCTGGACGGGGTTCTTGCTCAGGCCGTCGAACTCGTACAGCGCCACGACCTTGCCCTTTGTTTTCACGTTCGCGTCATGGAAGTCGCAGATGGTGACCTCCTGATTGACCTTGATGGTGCCCCGCTCCACCCGGCCGACGGCGATACGGCCGACGTAGTCGTTATAGTCGATGGAAGAGACCAGCAGCTGCAGCGGCGCGGTGTCGTCGCCCTCGGGGGCGGGAATATAGTTGACGATGGTCTCGAACAGGGGGGTCAGGTCGGTGCCCGCCTCGTCGGGGCTGTAGGAAGCCGTACCCTGACGGCCGGAGCAGAACACGGTGGGGCTGTTGAACTGCTCGTCGGTGGCGTTCAGATCCAGCAGCAGCTCCAGCACCTCGTCCATGACCTCATGCACCCGGGCGTCGGGCTTGTCGATCTTGTTCACGGCCACGATGACCTTGTGACCCAGCTCCAGCGCCTTCTGCAAGACGAAGCGGGTCTGGGGCATGGGGCCTTCGGCGGCGTCCACCAGCAGAATGACGCCGTTGACCATTTTCAGAATGCGCTCCACCTCGCCGCCGAAGTCGGCGTGACCCGGAGTGTCCACGATGTTGATCTTGTAGTCCTTATAATGCACGGAAGTGTTCTTTGCCAGAATGGTGATGCCCCGCTCCCGCTCCAGATCGCCGGAGTCCATGACCCGCTCCACGGTGGCCTGATTTTCCCGGTAAATGCCGCCCTGCTTGAGCATTTCGTCCACCAGCGTGGTCTTGCCGTGGTCAACGTGGGCGATGATGGCAATGTTGCGAATTTTATCCTGAGGTACCATAAAAAGTCTCCCTTTCGAAACCGAATTACACAAAATATCGACTATAGAGTATAGCACATTGACGAAATAAATGCAATATTTTTGTTGGATATTCCGAATGTTTTTTGTGTTTTCTCGAAGAAAAGAGGCGGAGCCTGCGGCTCCGCCCCTGGGAAAATCGGATATTATTCAGCTCTCGTGCCGAAGTTGACGGAGGTATCGCCCTGCTCGTTGGTGCCGAACTCGTAGTCCTTGCCGGGCAGAACGGCGTTCATCAGGATGCCCACCAGAGCAGCCACGGCCAGACCGGACAGGCTGATGGTCACGCCGCCGACGGGAATAACGATGGCGCCGTTGTAGGTCACGCCCACGGCCAGACCCATGATCATGGCGGCGACCAGAACGTTGCGGCTCTTGGTGAAGTCCACGTTGTTCTCAACCACGTTCCGCACGCCCACGGCGGAGATCATACCGTACAGCACCAGACTCACGCCGCCCATGGTAGCGGCAGGCATGGCGACGATCAGCGCGGCAAACTTGGGGCAGAAGGAGAGGATGATGGCAAACAGCGCGGCCAGACGGATGACCTTGGGGTCATAGACCTTGGACAGCGCCAGAACGCCGGTGTTCTCGCCGTAGGTGGTGTTGGCCGGTGCGCCGAAGAGGGCGGCCACGGTGGTGGCCAGGCCGTCGCCCACCAGGGTGCGGTGCAGGCCGGGGTCAGCCACGTAATTCTTTTCCACGGTGGAGGAAATGGCGCAGATGTCGCCGATGTGCTCCACGACAGTCGCCAGAGAGATGGGAGCGATGGTGATAATGGCGGTCAGCAGCATACCGCTGTCAAAATCCTTGCCGAAGATGGAGAAGGCGGTGTTGCCCCAGATCACGGGCAGGCCGACCCAATCGGCCTCGGCCACCGTCTTGGCGACGTTAGCCCGGGCGGCGGGGTCAACGATCATGGCGAACAGGTAGGAGCCGAGAACGCCCAGCAGAATGGGAACGATCTTCACCATGCCCTTGCCCCAGATGTTGCAGACCACGACGACCAGGATCGCGACCAGCGCGACCCACCAGTTGCCGCGGCAGTTATTGATGGCGGAACCGGCCAGAGACAGGCCGATGCAGATGATGATGGGGCCGGTGACGATGGGCGGGAAGAAGCGCATGACTTTCTTCGCGCCGAAGAGCTTGAAGAAGAGCGCCAGAACCAGATATACAAGACCCGCCACGGCGACGCCGAAGCAGGAGTAGGTCAGCGGAATGTCCTGCCCGGAAGCGGTGACCAAGCCGTAAGCACCCAGAAACGCGAAGGAGGAGCCGAGGAATGCGGGAACCTTCCGTCCGGTGATCAGGTGGAACAGCAGCGTGCCGAGACCGGCAAAGAGCAGGGTAGTGGATACGTTCAGTCCGGTGATTGCGGGAACCAGAACCGTTGCACCGAACATTGCGAACAGGTGCTGCAGGCCCAGAACCAGCATTTTGGGGGTACCCAGAGTACTTGCGTCATAAACCGCGTCGGTATTCTTTTCGGGAGTAGCCATAAAAATCATCCTTTCTGTTTTTTGCAAATCTACGTGTTTTCATGAAAAAAGAGGCCCTAGGGCTGACCTAAGACCTCCTTTTCACACACTTCTGTGACAGTATACCTCTTTTTTTTCGATATTGCAAGGAAATATGCCGGATCCCACCGCCAAAATATGAACGATTTGTAAAGCGGTTTTTGTGGATTCTGCCATTGGGGGGGGCAAAACCGGCAGCGCCATTAGGCGATGCCTTCCCGATTAAAATTAAGATTTTAATCAGGAAATAGTATCAGTGTATCAGGAAGCCCCGCAGAGTTCGCCGCTCGCAAACGGCAAAACAACATCCGGTTGTCACACGACAGCCGGATGTTATGCTTATTTTGTATCCCGCGGGGAATTCTTCGGCTTTCCCGCTTTGTGGCGGTACTCGCCCTTGGCGTCGAAATTCGCCATGGCGATCAGGTTGATGGCGATGGTGCCGATCAGCAGAAGAATCGCTTCCCATATCAGACAGTTTACCGCACTCCACACCATGTCCATCGAATCCATACTGCCGTAACCGGCGGTGACGATGGCCATGATAACGGTGAGGATCAGCCCCAGCCCGCCGAGGATCATCCCTGCGATCCGCTGGGTAAACCGCCATGCGCGGACGCTGCCCATGCCGAAATAGCATCGGTAGCCGAAGTAGTAGTTGGCCTCCTTCGGCGCGAGAAACAGATACGCCAGTCCAAGGATCAGCGCGATGACCGGGCCGATCATCACGGCGACGCGGCACACGCCCACCAGACTGCCGAAAACCTTGCTCAGGTCAGGAAGCAGCGAGGCAGGGTCAAAGCCGTCCATCACGCTTTTGATGGAGGCAATGTCCAGCGAGCCTTCCGTGGCGGCGGTGATTTCAGTTGGGATCGTGCTCATTATTTTTCCTCCAGGAATTTGCTGATCTCCCGCATAAAGCTGCCCGCATCCTGGAACCGGTGGTAGATGGAGGCAAAGCGGATGTAGGCCACCTCGTCCAGAGGCTTCAGACGCTCCATGACCATCTCGCCGATCTTGTCGGTGCTGATCTCCCGCTCCAGCGTGTTCTGGATGGTCTGCTCGATCTCGGTGGTGATGCGGTCGAGGTCAGTGACGTCCACTTTCCGCTTGTCAAAGGCGCGGATCATGGAATTGAGAATTTTGTTGCGGTCAAAGTTCTGGCGGGAGCCGTCCCGCTTCACAACGATGATGGGCAGGCTTTCCACGATCTCATAGGTGGTGAACCGGCGCTGGCAGCCCATACACTCCCGGCGGCGGCGGATGCTCAGGCCGTCCTCCGAGTGGCGGGAATCGACGACCTTGCTTTCCTGATCGCCGCAAAACGGACATTTCATGGGAAAAACACTCCCTTCCCCAATACTATTCCTGACATTATAGCAGATGTTGGCAGAACTGTCCAGTTTTTTTTCATCGGCGGGGTTCGACGGGATTCGCTGTTGCCTTTTGCGCCGGTTTCGGTTAAAATGGGGACACTACATCTACCTGAAAAGGAGAACCTTATGTCTAAAAAGCTGCTGTTTGCCCTGTGGGGCGGTCTGTTTATTTTGTGCGCGGGGCTGGGATTTATCCCCGGCTTTTCTCAGAATGTCAGCGCGGGAGCGCAGGCTGTGCTGACGGTGCTGGCTGTGGCATTTTTCGCGCCGCCCGCGTGCCTGATTTACGGTGCGAAAAAGGAGAAGGACGCACGCACACTGAAGCTGGTGCGCGGCATTTCGCTGCTGTCGCTGGGGCTGACGCTGCTGGCACTGGTGCTGAACGTGCTGTCCGCCATGGGGACGGTGACCATGGGAAACGTGTTGTTCGCCGTGCTGATCGTGGTGTCCAGCCCTATGGTCTGCAGCGGCTATTGGGCGCTGAGCCTGTTCCTGTGGGCGTGTCTTCTGATCGTCAGCCACTCCCTGCTGAGGAAGAATTTTAACTGAATCTTTACTACATCTTGTGTATACAAGCGGAAGAAAACCACTACCTGTAGTGCGTTAACTCAAAAGAGGTAAAACGTCGAAAAATGGCTGTGCTATATTCCCAAACGGATAAGGGAACCTCTGATACAAACGGCAGATCGTTGACAGCTGGTTGAATACTATCCGCAGCCAAGCCGGCGATGATTTTTCGGGGGTTCCGGGAGGAAACTCTGAAAAAAGTCGGGAGGGTTTGGTATGATAAGAAGGTTGGTAGCCAGAGGGTTGCTGTCAGTTGTATTGGCGGCAGCTCTTTTTTCGTTGTTCCGGCTTCCCGCCGGAGCGGCGACGGTGTATCAGGAGATCACCGGCATGGAGGAACTGACCAGCGGGCAATACGTGCTGGTAACGCCCCTTGGCGACGCGCCGGGTATCCTGCTGGGAGAAGATTTCGTGATTTCCGCCACGAAACCCACCTTCACCGGCGACACGGTTGCCGCCGGTGCGGAATGGAACCTGACGGTGACGGAGAACGGGGTCATTCTGACGGACGCTCACGGCGTGTCCGCCGCACCCATGGAAGACGACAGAAACGGCATCGCTTCCGGGACATACGAATGGCAGGTTCTCTGGGATGGCGAATATTTTTCCTTTCACGGCTGCAACGGAAGCGAGCCGGTGACGCTGGTCTCCGATACGCTTCTTGAGAATGACTTCCTTGCATGCAGGGACGCCGATATTGAGGAAGCACCGGACTCCTACGTCAGCATCTTTACGCTGTACCGGCGCATGGAGGTACAGGACGACCCGGAGCCGGAGGAGCTGGAGGAGCCGGGAGAAGTGGTGGAAACGTCGCCCAGTGTGACCGTTTTGCCCGAGGGCGGCACGATCCGCGCCGGGGAGGAAATTACCCTGACCTGCGAGGACGAAAGCGCCGACATTTATTACGCAGTCTCCGCCGACGGGGTGAATTACCAGCCCGATGCGCTGTATGGCGGGCCAATTTGCTTTGAAAAGGACTTCGGAACGGCGTATCTCAAGACATATTCCATCGCCGGGGGCTGCGAACCCGGGGAAGTGACCCAGGTCATTTTCACGGAAGAATTTGACCTTGACTGGAATCTGTACTTCGGTCAGCTCCACGCCCACACCGATATTTCCAACGGCGCCGGGAGCGTGGAGGAAGCGTTCCAATACGCGTCGCAGGTGGATGGTCTGGACTTTTTCGCCGTGACCGACCACAGCGATTCCTTTGACAACGCTGATATGGGCGCCATCGACGCGGATGGCGCGGACATCAGCGCTGACTGGGCGGCTGGGAAGCAGGCGGCCGCTTCCGTGACCAACGGGGATTTTGTGGGGCTTTTCGGCTTTGAGATGACCTGGCCGGAGGACAAGCAGCTGGGGCATATCTCCACCTTCAATACCCCCGGCTGGCAGACCCGGGATCAGGCGGATTTTGAAAATGTGCCCACCGCACTGGAAAATTACTATAAGGCGCTGACCTCCGCCCCCGGTTCCGTCAGCCAGTTCAACCATCCGGATACCGTTCATGGGGATTTTGAGCGGTTCGACCACTACAGCCCCCAATATGACGCGGCAGTCTCCCTGCTGGAGGTGGCCGGGGAGGACGGCGTGGTGGACTGCGAGTATTATGATCTGGCGCTGGACAAGGGCTGGCACGTGGCGCCCACCAACAACCAGAATAACCACAACGGGCAGTGGGGCGACGCCAGCGACGCGCGGACTGTGGTACTGGCGAAAAGTCTGACGGAGGAAGCGCTGTACGCTGCCATGAAGGACCGCCGGGTCTACGCCACGCAGGACAGCGATCTTGCCATTTTCTACGAGCTGAACGGCGCGGTCATGGGCAGCATCCTCCCCAAATCGGAGGAAGCGGAAATCACCGTTTTCCTGAGCGACCCCACGGATGAGGCCATCGGCAATGTGGAGGTGGTGACGGACGGCGGGGCAGTGCTTGTGAGCGAGTATGTCGAAACGCCTTCGCAGGTGCTGGAACTGTCCGCCTCCGGCGGACGCAGCTACTACTATCTCCGTATCACCCAGCCGGATGGGGACGTGGCCGTAACCGCGCCCGTGTGGATGGACGGGTATGACGATATTGGCATCGGGAGCTTCATTTCGGATACCCTCACCCCTGCCCGGGACGAGGAGATCGGGCTGACGGTGGAGCTGTACAATGACGAGCCGGTGGATTTTGCTGTGAAATCCCTGTCGCTTTATGCCGACGAGACGCTTGTCAGCACAGTCTCCGATCTGGGAGAAGTTGCGGGGATGAGCACGCTGGACTACACCTTCTCCTACGCCCACCCGGAACTGGGCGTGACGGAGTTCCGGGTCGAGGCGGCCGGCAGCGTGAACGGAGAAGACCGCACCTACGAGGACACGCTGAGCCTGAGCTTCCACGTCCCGGAGCAGGTGAAGTACATCTCCGTGGACGCTTCCCACGACAATTCCGGCACCGGCAAGCTGAAACGGCTGGCGGAAATTGCCGCCCGGAACAGCATTTCGGTGAAGAATTTTGAGACGGAGCTGCCGGAAAACAGCGACCTTCTGCTGATAACCGCCCCGTCAAAGCCCTTTGACGAAGAATTTGTGGAGAAAGTCAGGTCGTTTGCCGAAAACGGCGGCACGGTCATTCTCTGCGGCCAGTCGGACATGGGCGACCTGAGCGGCCTGCACACCTCCGGCGAGCTGAACAGGCTGCTGGAAGCCATGGGCGCGACGGTGCGCCTGAACGACGACACCGCGTGGGACGAGGAAAACAATAGCGGTACGCCCGACGCGGTATCCGCCAATGTGTTTAACCCTGGCGGCGATTTGACAAAATCTCTGAAACCCGAGCAGACCTACACCCAGCGCGCCGGATGCACCGTAAATCCGGGAATCGGGACTTGGCTGGTGAAAGGGCGCAGCACCACCCACGGCGTGGACGCGGACGGCGACGGACAGGACACCGGTGAAAACGCGGTGCTGCTTGCCTGTGAGGAACTGGCAAACGGCGGCAAAGTGTACGTCAGCGGCGGACTATTTCTGGCGGACGACGCCATGAAAGAACCGGACAATATCTGGAAGCGCGTCAGCGGAAATCAGGGGATCGCGGAAGCGCTGCTGAAAATTGAGCGGGCGGCGTATCCGGAGCTGGTCACCATCGGCGAAATGCGTTCCGGCAAGGACGGAGAGGTGTACCATATTCGTGGCTGGGCGACCTCCGGGACTTCCCGGCCGGGAAACAGTTTCTCCGATACCATTTATTTGCAGGACGATACCGGCGGCGTGGAGCTGGAGCCGTTTACGGAGGACGGCATCGAAGTCGGCACGCCCATAGAAGTGGTCGGGCAGAAGAAAATCCGCGGCGGCAACGTGGTGCTGAAGATTATCGACTACGATAAGAAGCTGGACGAGCCGCTTTACAACTACACGCCGGAAACCACCCCGAACAAGACCGCCATGGACTACGAAGCAAACGGCGGCCGCCTGATGCAGGTGGAGGGCAGGGTAACGGACGTGACCTACAGCGTCGACGGCAAGGGCATTACATTGAAGGACGGAAACGGCGACCTTGCGGAAATTCTGATTGAGGACGACATTGTGTCCGGCGCGGACGGGGAAAACGACCTGGCTTCTCAGGTGAAAGAGGGGCGCACCGTGCGGGCGATCGGCATTCTCCATCTGGACAGCGACGGCACGCCGGTTCTCCGGGTGCGCAACTGCGACGAGGTGGTCTACGTGCCGCCCGTCCCGGTTTCCCTGGGTTCCCGCAGGAATCCCCGCACCGGCGATTTGATCTGGATCGCCGTCGGGGTGATGGTTCTGTCCGGAATCGGGCTGGCAGTGCTGCTGAAGAAGAGAAAAAAGTAAAAAATTATGCCGGGGGCGGTCAGCCCCCGGCATTCTTACATTAAATGTGTATGTACTGCTTATACGAGTTTTTAATAAACGCTGAAAAGCGTTTTATTAGGCCGCAGGATTGCGGCCAGCGGCTA
>ENA-ORPF01001537-ORPF01001537.1-human-gut-metagenome-genome-assembly--contig:-NODE-1537-length-18221-cov-3.079874_pt1 | contig 18221 bp, 17 predicted proteins | sample MGYA00242140_ERZ509070 | MGnify/ENA primary metagenome ERZ509070 (study PRJEB26280, sample SAMEA2338713) | human gut metagenome | biome: human gut; feature: human-associated habitat; material: faeces... | reverse complement strand
GAAGCATAACATCCAAAAGCACCAGATCCGGCATAATATCCTCCAGTTTTTTATAAAATGTAGTTGCCTTTTCAAATGCGCAGACCATATAATTGCTGTTTTTCAATGCAATTGTCTCAATCTCCCTGATATTTTCATCATCTTCTACGATATAAATCAATGCCATAACTTTTCCCTCTGTCTATCTTTATATATACCTCTGCAACATCAAGCAGGACGGCCATGCCTGCACAAGACCGCCCTCTCACACGTATTCTATCTGTTTCTTATCATAGCATACGACATGTAAAATCCAAAGTATCGTTTATGTAAAATTTATGTAAAGTTCTATCCACTGTCAGGATTCTTTTATTTCTTTTTTATCATTCAATGCAAAGATAACCCATTCTGCAATATTGGTCGCGTGGTCTCCGATTCGTTCAAAATATTTTGCAACCATCAGCATATCCGCCGCCTGCTCGCCTTTTTCCGGATCATGCCGGATCAGTTCAATGATATCTGCCTTATTTTTATCAAACAGGTCATCTACAATATCATCATGCCTGATGACTTCCTGTGCCTTATTCATATCCTTTTCCACATATGCTTCGATGCTGCGGATCAACATAATTACGGTTTCACTCGCCATCTTTTTGATGTCATCCAGATTCAGCACATACGGTTCTTTTGAAAGCATGATTGTAATTTCCGAGATATCTGCTGCATGGTCTCCGATTCGTTCCATATCCGTTACCATCTTCATGGCTGCGGAAATCACACGCAGATCCCTTGCAACCGGTTGTTGCTGCATCAGCAGATTAAAACAGATGTTTTCAATTTTCTTCTGTTCATGATCCACATCAGAATCTGAATTCATGATTTTTTCTGCAAGCTGCGCATTCTGAGCTATCAATGCTTCTATTGCTTTCTGGATGGAATCCTCGATCATGGTTCCCATATACATCATTTCCTGATTGAGCAGTCTAAGCTGCTCGTCGAACTTTGAGCGCATTAACCAAACCTCCCTGTAATATAATCTTCTGTCCGTTTATCCTTCGGATAAGAAAAAATTGTTTTCGTATCGCCAAACTCAACCATTTCCCCTACAAGGAAAAATGCCGTATCATCCGATACACGCACTGCCTGCTGCATATTATGGGTAACAACAACTACCGTGTATTTCTTTTTCAGATCCTCCATCAGTTCTTCAATCTTTGATGTGGAAATCGGGTCCAGTGCAGATGTCGGCTCATCCATCAGCAGAACCTCAGGCTGTACGGCAAGTGCACGGGCAATACAGATACGCTGCTGCTGTCCACCGGAAAGACCCAGAGCGGATTTCTTTAAACGATCCTTGACCTCATCAAAAATAGCTGCTCCACGCAGACTTTCTTCTACGATGGCATCCAGTTTCGACTTATCTTTCATTCCATGTACACGCGGACCATATGCAATGTTGTCATAAATACTCATCGGAAACGGGTTCGGCTGCTGAAACACCATGCCAATTCTTTTCCGAAGAACGGTTGTATCTACGCCTTCCGCATAGATATCCTCATCATCCAGTTTCACTTCTCCTGTGATTCTCACGCCATCCACCAGATCATTCATCCGGTTTAATGTTTTTAAGAATGTTGATTTTCCACATCCGGACGGTCCGATAAAAGCGGTCACGCAATTCTCACGAATATTCATGTTTACATCCTTGAGTGCATGGTTTTCACCGTAATACAGGTTCAGATCACGGACAGTAATTTTTGTTCGTTTTTCCATGTTTCTCTCCTCATCTGCAATGGTTTTCTCTCACTGCAATTATCCATTTCTTAGGATTTATGAATATTATAAAGAGAGATTGTAAAATGCACTGGACTGGGAATGTAAAATTTTTGCAAAATCAATGTAATGGATGTAAAGTTTCTTGATACGCCAAATTTGCAGGTTGATGTTTTAAATATAAGATTTCTCTAAGTGACGTAAGAAGGGGGACATTTCTTCCTGTTGATTGAAGAAAATATAATTGAAAGACATACCGTTAAATCAATTAATGATAAGAACCGGTATCTATAGATGAAAAATTAAAGCCTAAGGTGACGTTTTCCCGAAATTTTAATGCTAGAAATCTGGACATGTCACCTATATGGTAAAAATTGCTTCTCCGGATACCGCTTTTTTCATAAAAGTGGTACCTGAAGAAGCAATTTTTGATCTATAGAGACTTTCCGGTATCTAAATATTTAATTTTCGGTATATAGGTACCACAACGGTATCTTTTACATGAATTTTATCGGCATAGAAACCACGACGATATCTTTCCGATGAATTTACCGGTCCATCTTTTCCACAAACATGAGCAGAAAACTGATCAGAAGCAGTCCGCTCGATACCCAGATCATATGATATCCAAACCGGATAGAGAGATTTCCTCCAATACCAGCCCCGAGTCCGAAAAATAAAATAATGCCAAAATAATACAGTGCCTTTTTTAATTTTTCTGTGTCATGGGTCTGCAGATAACCGGTAAATGCTTCTGTTCCGCTACGAAGATTTCCGATGCACATTGTGCTTGCATAAGAATATCCGCTTACTTTCCGGAACGTCTGTACCTGCATTGCACATGCAAACGATACCAGCACGGTAGCCAGCAGATCCAGGTGTTTTGGCATGAATCCAACAAAAACCAGAATCGCAATTTCCATCAAAAGCACACCCTGCCGCCAGTGCAGTTTCTTAGCATATTTAAAGATCACATGAATCTTCTCTGCAAAGAAAACGCCCGATGCAAATGCCAGAAGCGGTAATAAGTATCGTAACACATCCAGCCATTCTCCCATCATCAGGTGCGTACTCATCAAAACAATATTTCCCGTCTGTGCGTTGGAAAATACTTCCTCACGCGTAAAGTATGTATACGCATCCTGAAAACCTCCGGACAGTGCCAAAAACACACTTGTGACAAATGCTTCCGACATTTGGACGTCCGCATTTGTCTTAGGATTTCCCAGTTTCATCACTTCACATCCTTCTTTTTAATATATAAACTCTATATATTATAGTGTGTTTTTATACAAAATTCAACCTAAATTATAAGAATGACCGCATATGAATGCTTAATTCTTCTTCCTGTTTTATCAATTTCTTTGCAATATCCTTTGTTTCCTCATCTGCAGCCTGATACTGGTTCAGATAACGGCTTAAAGATTTTACTCCCATGTTACAGCCGTCCGTTATCAAATCTGCGATCGTTGCATCCGATTCATCCATGGCAAGTTTTACATTTGTTTTCATCCAGGACATTCCCTGTGCCATCGGATTTGGATCTTTTCCCGTATCGTGACATTGTTCGAGTTTATTCTGAATTTCTTCTTTCAGTTTTTCATGCCCTTCTTTACATATTTCCAGCAGTTTTTTTAATTTTTCATTGGTGGTTTTTTCGAGGACCTCCCCGATGGATGCCGTTCCCATCTTGATTCCCGCATCACATTCTCTCAATAATTTTATAGTATCCGGTTCCGTCATTTCTTCCTCCTTTATGAAATTGGTTTATTACGGTTTCCGTAATGATTGTCATTCATAAGTATTCCCGGATTTTCTGTTAAATATTTTCAGGCACCTTTTCTTACTATAAATTTCTCATTATATGCTGTTACGGCTTTCAGCCATTCGTTTGCTGCTTTTTTGTCACCGCTTGACTGGACGAGGGCGTAACCGCTTACTAACAGGTCAAGGTAATGCGTGTTGTACTCATCATTCAGGACACGTTTTTTTACATCGTCCATTTCCCTGGTGGCACCCGGGGCAAGTACCTCTTTTTTAAAACGGGAATTGCCCTGGTAAATACTCCGGAGTACCTGGGACCCGATCATGTTTTTGTTTGCGATATCCCTTTGCCCCTTCTGGGTACCGTAGTATCTTCGATCTCCAGCCATTACTGCCATTTTTAACTGATCTCTTTCATGATCTCCTTTTGGTGGTCTTTGGTAAACTCGCTTAATTCGTAAGACCGGATTCTTTGATTTGCAAATACGGGAACTGCAAATCCGTTTTTAACCAGAACAGCCAGCCTGTTAATGACTGTCTTATTACTTACCGACAATTCTCTGCTGACCTCAATCGGAGTAAACTCTCCCCGATAGTTTCTAATCAGAAATTGCAACAGTTCTTTTTCTTTCCCCTTCAAGAACGATAAACTTCCGGCAATGTCTTCCTCTTCGGAAGCAAGCTGTAAATCGCAGACCTTTCCGGAATAGAGTTTTACCATCCGCAGGAAATAATTAATCCAGATCTCAGGATGTGGCGGGTTTTCTCTTCCAGAATAATACAATGCAGGAAGCCCCATCTGGATAGATTCGTAATATTCATCAATATCGTATGCAAAATACTCCTCCAGAGATCCAATTCCATTAAAACCGTAGCCGTTCAAGTCCATAATATAACCGGATAACAGTCTTGCAGTTCTTCCATTGCCATCTTCAAACGGATGAATTGTCACTAATTGGTAATGTACAACAGCTGCTACTATCAGAGGGTGGTCATCCGTTGTATTTACATATTCCACCAATTCATCCAGCAGCTCCGGTATGTCGCAATATTCCGGTGGAATATAATCAGGATTTCCCGTCTTGGAATCATATACAGCAAACAGCACTCCGGGAGGCATGGGTCCCCTGAGTCCGATTTTCTCCTTAGAAGCGCCCTTTTCCACCAATTTCTGCACATCCAAAATAAGCTTTTGGGAAAACTTTTCCTTTTTGCTCACCTTTTCCTCCAGAAAATTCAAAGCAAGGAAATAATTCCGTACTTCCTGCTCCGGTTTCAGATAATGCTTTCTTTCATCGCGCTCGATTACTTCATCCACCTGTTTTTCCGACAACGGATTGCCTTCAATTTTGTTTGAAGCGTAAGAACTTTTTTTCTTTGAATTTTTACGCAGCCTGTTCATAACTGGTTTGGACAACTTCACGGATGATACCTTGTATCTGTTGTGCTCGATCTCTGTGATATAACTTAAAATCTCGTTTGTTAAAGTCACCTTCATCATATAGAAAAATCCTTCCTTTCAAATATTATTATACCCAAATGGAAGACTTTTTTCCATTAAAATTCCACTATTATTTCACTATTTTTCACTATTTTTACACTATTTTTCATTAACCACATGTGCATACCAACCCCAGCTTCCTGCCATCAGAACACGGGTAGCTGGCGGGGCGCGAACCTCGCTATTCTTGAATTGGATTCCGGGGAAAAGATCGCGGTGAAACCATCTGAGATTAAGATTTTGGAAGAATAGCATTTGAAGGGAATATGACAAGGAATTTTGTTTCTTGTCTTCCCATTCAATTTTTGGTACAATAAGTTTGTAATCGAACAGAAGTACGGATGCGATTTTCCGATTGTTGACTGCCCTCTAGTATTACGAAAGAGAGGGTGATGCCCTATGAGTACATCAGAAGTATTAACTTTGCTGCTTGTAGTCTTCGCGGCACTGTCTTACATAGACAACCATAACAATAAAAAGAAATAGCATCCTCTACCCTCGCAAAGTTTAGGATGCTATTTCTTTATGAAATATAATTAACTGAGGGCAAATCGGAAATCTCTTCCGATCAGCTTCTAACTAGATTATAACGGAAGACGCTTGAGAAATCAAGTGCCTTTCGTTTTATTGTGGGATAATCAGTTTTCTAAGAAACCCGTAAAACAGCCATTGACTGATTTCACAGAGAAATTTATAATCCAAGAAAAAAGCAATTACAAAAGGGAGAATGTGCATATGACATATACGGTTGGACAAATGGCAAAAATGCTTGGGCTTGCGGGTTCCACGCTGCGATATTACGATAAAGAAGGCCTTCTTCCCTTTGTGGAACGTTCTTCCGGCGGTATCCGGATGTTTCGGGAGAAAGACTACGAATGGCTGCAGATCATCGAATGTCTGAAAAAAGCAGGAATGTCAATCAAAGATATCAAAAAATACATTGTCCTTCTGCAACAGGGAGATTCCACAATTCAGGAACGTTTAGAGTTATTCCAGCACCAGCGCACCGTCCTGCTGGAGCAGATGGCTTCCCTGCAGCAGACACTTAATACCCTGGATTATAAATGCTGGTATTACGAAACCGCATTAAAAGCCGGCACCACCGATGTACTGCAAAACATGCCTATAGAAGATATTCCGGAACAGTTTCAGGAGGTGCGGCAGAACCTGACGCATGTTCCCATGCCTACCAGCGCATAGCTTTTCAAAAATACGCAAAAATCCTTCGGAAGCGGTTTTCCGAAGGATTTCTTTATATATATTTATTTATCTGCGGTTGACATCAAATTTCTTTGCCAGTGCTTTGGTAAGCAGGTTAATGCCAAGAACAATCATCAGCAGAACCACTGCAATACCGAATGCCACTCCGAATTCACCCTTAGTCGCACTCAGGTAAAGCTGAATGGTAAGAGTTCCGGCCGGCATTTTCGCCTTTGCAAACAGATCGGCAAAGCTCTTCGGGAGGAGGCCCGAGCTTCCCGCTGTAAACAACAGTGCTGCTGACTCACCGACAATTCGTCCGATGGCAAGAATAACACCGGTGATGATTCCCGGCATCGCTGACGGCAGTAAAATAGTCCTTATCATATGCCACTTTCCGGCTCCCAGACCGATGGCACCGCTGCGGTAACTGTCCGGAACTGTTTTTAATGCTTCCTGTGTATTACGTGTAATCAGTGGAAGCACCATCAGCGTCAGAGTAAAGGAACCTGTCAGGATGGAATATTTCAGATGAAGTGTCTGTCCGAAAAACATCATACCAAACAGACCAAAAATAATGGACGGAATACCTGCCAGCGTCTCGGTTGCGAACTCAATCATGCTGACCAGTTTTCCCGGTTTTGCGTACTCATTCAGATAAACCGCTGCCCCGACACCGATTGGGGTAGCAATCAGCATGGTTACAATTATGATATAAAGCGTATTTACAATATTTCCCGCAATACCGGTTGTTCCTTTTAACACCGAAGTGACACTGGTAAGGAATTCCCAGTTAACGCTCCGGATACCTTTGACAAATACATACACAATGATTCCGAGAAGCAGCGCAACGGAAAGAATTGCACACACATAGATGGCAACATAAGTAAAGAAATCCGCCGGATGTCTGGTTTTCGTACGAATACTTGTATTACTTCCTGTCATTTTTCAACGGCTCCTTTCTTTTCGACCTGCGCAAGCACCAGATTGATGATCATAATAAAGATAAACAGTACCAGACCTATGGTAAAGAGTACTTCCCGGTGAAGCCCTTCCGCATAACTCATCTCGCTGACAATCTGTGTGGTCAGGAAACGTACCGAGTTGAATGGAAGCGGCAGATTTACCGAACCTCCGGCAACCATATTGATTGCCATGGCTTCTCCGAGCGCACGGCCGATACCAAGAACCACACCTGTCATAATACCGGATCTTGCTGCCGGAATCATAACTTTAAATATCGTCTGGATATGTGTTGCTCCGAGGGCAAGCGAAGCGGATTTTAAATGTCCCGGTACCGCACGGATGGAGGAAACACTGATATTGATTACCGTAGGCAGAATCATGATTGCCAGTACAATAATCGCAGAAAGCAGATTGGAACCACCGGTAAACTGATGGGTTGTACTTCCCGCAAACACCCTCTTTTCCAGACGGTACATCAGTGGATTTAAAACCATAAGTCCAAGCAGTCCATATATTACAGACGGAATTGCTGCCAGCAGCTCTACCGCCGGCTGTACAATCGCTGCCAGCTTTTTATTGGAAACCTCTGTGATAAATACCGCTGTCAGAATTCCAATCGGTACACCGATCAGAATTGCCACTGCAGTACCTACAATAGAAGTCAGAATAATGTACAAAATACCATAAGATGGTGTTGCTGCTGTCGGCTGCCATACAGTTCCAAATAACAGGTCAATCACCCCGACCTTTGCCAGTGCCGGGGTGCCCTTTGCAAACATATAAACCGTTATGGAAAGAACTGCTACGATGGCAACGGCTGCGCATATAAGAAATATTACTTTTGCAATCGTTTCCACGATGTGCTTTGTTGCTTTGCCGCCTGTCATATCTTTATCCTCGTTTGCCTGTTTACGTGTTTCTTAATTTACATTATTTACTGTTTGGGATGATCAGTCCTACAGACTTGATAACATTCTGTCCGTCTGCAGAGTTGATAAAGTCGAAATATGCCTGTACCTGCTTGCTCTGCTCAGAAATCTCACCCTTGGTAGCCATTACGAACGGTCTCTGTAATACATAGTCTCCTGCAAGAATATTGTCTTCTGTCGGCTCTACAGAGTTGATCTTTAATCCATTTACGGTGTCATCCAGCACATCCAGGGATACATATCCAACTGCTCCCGGAGTTGCTGCAACCTTTGCCAAAACAGCACCTGTAGAATCAAGTTCCTGCGCATATTTGCAGGAATCCTTTACATCCATCAGTTCCTCAAACGCATCTCTTGTACCAGATCCCGCCTCACGGCCGATGACTACGATCTGCTCATCCGGTCCGCCGAGATCTTTCCAGTTTGTAATCTCTCCGGTATATACTTTTGCAAGATCTTCAGACTTAATATCTGTGACTGTGTTTGCTGTATCTGTAATAACTGCGATACCGTCAATTGCCACAATATTCTCTACGACACCCTGGCTTTTCTCATCGTCAGAAAGGGCACGGGAAGCATCTCCGATATCAACGCTTCCTGCCTCCAGAGATTCAATTCCTGCACTGGATCCGGTAAACTCTGCGGTTGCGGAAACATTCGGATATTTCTCCATGAATGCTTCGTTCATGGCATTTGCAAGCTTCTCCATGGAAGTACTTCCGGCCAGTGTAACGGTTCCACTCAGATCCGCTCCATCTGTTGTATCTGTATTTGCAGTTGTATCAGATGCCGTTGTATCTGTATTTGCATCAGCACTTGCATCACTGCTGTCAGAACCACATCCCATCACACCTGCAGCGACCATTGTTGTTGCTGTCAGTAAAGCCATCATTTTTACAAGTTTGTTTTTCATGATTTTCTCCTCTTTCTTTCATGTTGTTCCTCATTACAGTTGCTATCTTATCGGGTCTGTGTAAAATGCATAACCAGACTAATGTAAATTCAATGTAAAAAATATGTTGTCCTGTAAAACGGCAAAACTTACGAATGTTTTAAGTTTATTTAAGGTCCCCGTCTTATCTTCTATGTATAAAGATGTTACAATATAACGGAATGAGGAGGAAATACGATGCGATTACTTCTTGCGGAAGACGAAAAAGACTTATCCGATGCGCTGGTGACAGTGCTCAAACATAATAATTATTCGGTGGATGCCGTATACAATGGGCAGGACGCCCTGGACTATCTGACAGAAGGAGACAACTACGACGGTGCGATTCTTGATATCATGATGCCGAAACTCGATGGCATCAGTGTTTTAAAACAGGTACGTGCCCTGGAAAACCATCTGCCGATTCTGATGCTGACCGCCAAATCCGAAATTGACGACCGTGTCAACGGTCTCGACAGCGGTGCAGATGATTATCTGACAAAACCATTTTCGATGAAAGAGCTGCTTGCACGCATCCGGGCCATGACAAGACGGCAGGCCGAAACCACCGATGCCATCCTTTCCTTTGGCGATGTCCGGCTGGACCGAAGCACCTACCAGCTGTCAACAGATACCGGTACACTGCGGCTTGCGAACAAGGAATACCAGATGTTAGAAATGCTGATGACCAATCCTGGACAAGTGGTCTCTGTAGAACAGTTTATGGACAAAATCTGGGGATACGACAGTGAAGCAGAATTTAATGTCGTATGGGTATACATTTCCTATCTGCGCAAAAAACTGACTTCCCTGCATGCCCATATACAGATTAAAGCCACCCGCGGTCTGGGATACTCTGTGTGCATGCTTCCATAAGGAAAGGATATTTTACGAATGATCAAGAAACTCCGAAAAAAATTTATCGCCATTGCCATGTGTTCCATGGCACTGGTGCTGTTTGTCATTATGGCCGGCATCAATACCGCCAACTACACAAACGTCTGCCGCAATGCTGACATGCGGATACATGTCATTGCGGAAAATGACGGAAAGTTTCCGGAAAATCCGGCAGATGACACCCCCCAGGATGACAACCAGACACCTCCGGAACCCAAAAAAGAAAAAGAACTGGCTCGGCGGGATATCTCTCCTGAATCGGCTTTTGATACCCGCTTTTTCACAGTAACTCTCACGGATAAGGGAACCGTGGATCAGGTCGATACCGGAAAAATTGCGGCTGTTTCCACCAAAGAAGCAAAAAAATATGCGGCTTCTTTGTATAAAAAGCAGCATACCCTTGGATTTATCAGCTGTTACCGCTATCAGCTTGTCACTACAGGCGATAACACGCGTATGTATATTTTTGTCAACTGTGAACGGGAATTAAACACCTTCCACACGTTTCTGCTAGCCAGCATCGGAATCAGTCTTGCCGGACTGCTGCTGGTATTTCTTCTGGTGGTTCTTTTTTCCGGCATGCTGGTAACGCCTGTCGCAGAAAGCTACGAAAAACAAAAGCGTTTTATTACGGATGCCAGCCACGAAATCAAAACTCCACTGACGATCATCGATGCAAACACCGAAGTGCTGGAGATGACCGGCGGAGAAAACCAGTGGACGAAAAGCACACGCAAACAGATTGCCCGCCTGACCTCCCTGACGGAAAAGCTTGTTTTCCTCTCCCGTATGGATGAAGAGTCCACGCAACTGGAAATGACGGATTTTGCAATTTCTGATGCCGTAATTGATACTGCGGAACCTTTTGTTTCCTATGCAGCTTCCCGGGGCAAAACTTTAGAACTTGACATTGCCCCTGACCTGACTTATCACGGAAACGAAGGCTGCATCCGCCAGTGTGTTTCCCTTCTTCTGGACAATGCTGGTAAGTATTCCACGGAAAACGGAAAACTCCGGCTGACTTTCCACAAACAGGGACGCGCGCTCGCACTTACCGTGTGGAATACAACCGATCCGATTCCTGTTGGCCGGCACGACGAGTTATTTGAACGTTTTTACCGCCCGGATAGTTCACGCAATACCAAAACCGGTGGACACGGTATCGGACTTTCCGTAGTCCATGCCATTGCAACCGCACACAAAGGGAAAATTTCTGCCAAAAGTGAAGATGGAAATTCCCTGACTTTTTCCATTCTTCTCAATTAAACATCCCATGTTTCCACAAAAAAGAGAAGAAGATTCTTACATAGCATGCAGAATCTTCTTCTCTTTTTCATTGGATCTTTATAAGTTATTTCAAAAATCCGAAATTGCTGACTATAGCAGCTTCCTTTGCCTTTCCATTGCAGACGTTAACAAAACTGATGATACGGACAACCAGTAAAATGATAAAACATATGGCTGCTGCAATCGGAACGACAACGGTCCAGCAGAACACTACGGTAATCAGTCCCAGCAGAACTTCAGACACAAGGATCCTGATTCCCTCACGCACATGAAATCCGACATAAGGAGAATCCTTCGCCACAAGAAGTGCCACGATGGTTCCCAAAATTCCCAGAAGATATGGAAGCATTGCAAACAGTTTGTGATCTGCAATATCCTTTCCGTCAAATTCTGCGGAATGATCCTTTGGATCTACATAAGGCTGCCCGTACGGCATCCCATTGTTCATCTGTGGATTGCCATAATACGCTCCGTTGTTTCCCTGTGGATTTCCGTAGCCGTATGGCGTCCCCTGCGGATTTCCCTGCTGTGGTCCTCCCTGCGAATTCTGATTTTCCTGTGTTCCTGTATGTAAGCTGGCTCCACATCTGGTGCAGAACGCACTGTCATCCGGCATTTCACTGCCGCACTTCGGACATATCATATAAAATTCCTCCTCTTCGTTTGAAATGAACTCTGCGAACATCTCCGCGCTTTTTATTTTATATAAGTTTATGTTGCAAGTCAATTTAGATTCTCTTAAGTTTTCCTTTTCTTTCTTCATAAATTGTTTTCAGAATACCTGTGTGCCTTTTAAAGTTCATTTAAAGTTCCCCCGCTATACTGATCCTATCAAAGCAAAGGAGAACTACCATGAGTGATCAAATGATCTTTAAACGATACGAAATGAAATATCTGCTCAACCGTACACAGTACCTGCAGATAACAGAAGCCTTTGAGGGCCGGATGAAACCGGATATCCACGGAAAAAGCACCATTTTAAGTCTTTATTTTGACACACCGGACGATCTGCTCATCCGTCGTTCTTTGGATAAACCACTCTACAAGGAAAAACTCCGGGTACGCAGCTACGGCATTGCAGACACAGATACCACCGTGTTTGTGGAGTTAAAGAAAAAATATCAGTCCGTTGTATACAAAAGACGGATCGCAATGTCCGAAGAAGAAGCCCGGCGCTATCTGCTTTCCCATGCTTCCGTTATGGACACACAGATCTCACGGGAAATTGACTACTGTCTCTCCCACTACCACAATCTGATACCCCGGATGCTGCTTTCCTACGACCGCGCAGCTTTTTATGCAATGGATAACCTCCAGTTTCGCATCACCTTTGATGAAAACATTCTCTGGCGAGATCATGATGTAACCCTTACCACAGGCATCGGCGGCACCGCAGTACTTCCTGCGGATACCATTCTGATGGAAGTCAAAACTGCCGATGCCATTCCTCTCTGGCTGGTTCAGCTGCTCAGCCGGGAAAAAATATATAAAACTTCATTTTCCAAATATGGAACTGCCTGGCTCCAGAAGCAGCGCAGATTCTGATTAAAAGAAAGGATTGATTTAATTATGCATACACTTTTTGAAGGAATTTTTACCACAAGTACCATTACCGTCACAAACTTTCTGCTTTGTCTGTTTGTGTCCCTTGCCATCGGCATGTTTCTTGCCCTGATTTATGACAGAAAACTCTGCTCACGCAGTTTTCTTGTTACGCTGGCACTGCTGCCCGCCGTAGTCTGTGTCGTAATCATGATGGTCAACGGAAATGTCGGTGCAGGTGTCGCTGTCGCAGGTGCCTTCTCCCTCGTCCGCTTCCGTTCTGTACCCGGCACGGCACGGGAAATCGCAACACTGTTTCTTGCCATGGCAGCAGGTCTGATCTGTGGCATGGGATACCTTGGTTTTGCTCTTCTCTTTTCCCTGATACTCGGACTTGTAATGTATGGGCTGAACCATTTTGCCTTCCCACAGAAACACCCACAGAAATTTCTTCGTATCACTATTCCGGAGGATCTCAACTACAGTGACGTATTTGACGATATTTTTACCTCTTACACCAGTACATACAACCTGGTATCCGTAAAAACCAGCAACATGGGCAGTCTGTTCAAATTACAGTACCATGTAACTTTAAAAGATGACACGACAGAAAAAGCATTTATTGACGCACTCCGCTGCCGTAACGGTAATCTGGAAATTGCGCTCTATCAACAGGAGGTGGATTCGTATGAGTTATAACAAATTACTTGCCGGAATCATCAGTTATTCCCTTTTGGCCTGTGCGGTCTGCGGATGTGCCGCAGCACCGGAAACAACCACGAAAAGTTCGCAGGCATCTTCCGTCAGTGACTCCATTACTTATCTGGATGCAGCAGACATGTTTACCAAACGCGACAAACAAAGTGACTATGCCTCGGAGGATGCTACAGAGATCACCCTTTCCGATTCAAAGAGTACCTGTGACTCCCCGGCAGTCCGAGTTTCTGATAATCAGATCACCATTACCAGAACCGGTACCTATGTTCTGAGTGGAAGCCTGACCAACGGACAGATCGTTGTGGATGCTTCCGGTGAAAAAGTACAGATTGTGTTAAAAGATGCCAGCATCAATTGCGACACCAGTGCCGCTATCTATGTAAAATCTGCTGACAAAGTATTTGTAACGCTTGCCGAAAATACTTCCAATACCTTAACAAACACGAAGGATTTCGTTGCTATTGATGACAATAACATTGATGCCGTGATTTTCTCCAAGTCCGATCTGAGCTTAAACGGTTCCGGAACCCTGACCATCCATGCTGCTTACGGACATGGCATCGTATCTAAAGATGATCTTGTCATCACCTCCGGCACTTACGACATCACCGCTGCCCGGCATGCGCCCTCCGGAAAAGACAGTGTGCGTATTGCCGACGGTGTCTTTACCTTAAATGCCAAAAAAGACGGGATCCACAGTGAAAATACAGACAATGATGAAAAAGGATTTATCTACATTGCCGATGGAACATTCTCCATCACCTGTGATTCCGATGGTATGGATGCCGAAGAAACTTTGCAGGTAGACGGCGGCACCATAACCATCGCTGCCGGAGATGACGGATTGCATGCCGATGGCGACCTCGTCTTAAATGACGGAACCATCACAATCACAAAAAGTTATGAGGGCTTAGAAGGTAAAACGGTTACCATCACCGGAGGCAGCTACGCTGTAACCTCAAGTGACGACGGTGTAAATGCCGCCGGAGACGGCACCGCAGGGAATTCTTCGGATTCCGCTTCTTCCGATTCTTCCAAAGAGCAAAAAATGCCATCCGGCACTCCTCCTGAACGGCCACAGAATTCTTCAGACTCCACAAAAATGCCACAGTCTCCATCAAACGGTGACTCTGCAAAAGCCCCGCAGTCTCCGCAAAATTCTGATTCCACAGAAATGCCGAATGCCCCAAAGGGGGCACCGAATGGTAATGGAAATCCCGGACCAGGAGGCATGGAAGATGCCACCGACTATAACCGGATCCAGATCAGCGGAGGAATGCTGACCGTCAACGCTGGCGGAGACGGTCTTGACTCCAACGGTGACCTCACTGTCACCGGAGGTGAAATTTATATTGACGGTCCGGTACAGGGTGGAAACGGTACTCTGGATTGTTCCGGTACCGCAACAATCAGCGGCGGAACTGTCATTGCTGTAGGTTCCAGTGGCATGGCAGAGAATTTTTCCAGTTCATCCACACAGGGAAGTATGCTCGTCACTGTATCCGCTTCCATGATCTCCGGGGAAATTACACTACAGGATTCCAATGGAAACTCACTGCTTTCCTATACCCCTGCCAAATCCTATAATTCCGTTGTAATCAGTTGTCCAAAGCTCACCAGCGGAGAAACGTACACGCTCCTTGCCGGTGATACCACCACAACTGTTACATTGGATTCCCTTGTAAAATCGGTAAAAAAATAAAGTGTGCGTTTACCGCACACTTTCAGACCGTAGACAAAGTGCTCCGAGAAACTTCCGTTTCTCGGAGCATTTTTCTTTGTGTTTATGAAATTTATTCCGAAAACAGGAAATTTTCCCTTGGATTATGCCATCCGTAATCCCCATTCCTGCTTGCATTTTGCAAGCTTTTTTAAATTCATGCACGCAAACGTAAGCGCGACTTTCATTGTCATCCGCGCTTTGCCATACAACTGCGTATATCGAAATCCGTGGTTTTCCTTTGCCGTTCCAAAGATTCTTTCAATCGTTTCTTTTCTGTGTGAGTATAGCTCCTTCATTCCTTCTGTATGCCGGATATCCTCACATGTTTCCATATAGTCTTCCCATACATGTCTCGTAACAACTTTTACATGGTTCTTGCTTTCTGTACACTGCGAAAGATACTCGCACTTTTCGCAAATCTGTCCACAGCTTTTATACTCGCGATATCCGTCCCGATTTGTCGTGCTGTAATGCAGAAAGTGATTCCCTGGACAAATATAAGCATCATTATACTCATCATATACATACTCAGATTTCCTGAAAAAGCCATCCTTTGTCATGGGACGCTTGTAAGGAAAGACCGGCTTTATTCCATCATCCAAAAGTAGCTTTGCTATTGCAGGAGTTTTATACCCGGCATCAACGATACAGTATTTCATGCCGATATCTGCAAGCTTATCGTAAAGGCCTTTAAAAGTTCGACTGTCATGCTCATTACCAGGGTTTACTGTAAAATCAATAATCCATCCATTTTTATCGCATGCTGTTTCAATCCCATAAGCAAACACATGCTTGTGCTCGCCTTTCCGAAACCAGCCGCTCTCAGGATCTGTAGTGCTACACTTAATTGTTTTTTCATCTGACGGAACATCATCCGTATAATCTTCAAACTTGTCGTTGCCACCGGAACCAGGTTTGTTGTTATCGTCTTTATCTTTCAACGGTTTCTTTCCGTGCGCTTCTCTGTCTGCGTTAATGTCCTGACGCAGCATGTCAGCATAAAATAAAGCTTCCTGTTTTGCGATTCGTTTCTGCATCTTTCTGTTGTTCGCCCGCGCTTTCACATGTGTTGCATCAACAAAAATCTCTGTTGAATCAACCAGTTTGAAACGGTAACACTCCTCAAGGATACGCTGGAAAATCTGCTCGAATAAGTCGGTATCTTTAAAACGACGGGTATAGTTTTTCCCGAAAGTAGAAAAATGAGGGACCGGATCATAAAGTTCAAGTCCAAGGAACCAACGGTAAGCCATGTTTACTTCAATCTCTTTGATTGTCTGCCGCATGCTTTTGATTCCATACAGGTATTGAATAAGCGGTATCTTAATAAGCGTAACCGGATCAATACTTGGTCTACCCATTCCGTCGGAATAAGTATCACGGACGAGATCATAGATGAATGTCCAGTCAATAGCTTTGTCAATAAGTCGTAGAAGATGATTCCGCGGAACAAGATCATCAATACATACCATCTGCATTTGCTTTCTTACTTTTTCTGTTTCTTGTGTCATCATAGAACAATACCGCCTTTTTTGATACCTTTATTATACCAAAAAGAGACTGAAAAGTCTTGAAAATACTGACTTTTAGCCTCTTTCAAAGAAAAATCCTCGGCGGAATGCCGAGGTCTTTGTCTACAGTCTGATACTTTCCATTTTGGAAAGTGTCAGACTGTAGAAAAAGCGCTCCGAGAAATCATGTTTCTCGGAGCCTTTTTCTATCACTATAAAGATGTTTGGGTTTAAACAACCATATTTCCACTGGATTTATGCCATTTGTAATCCCCATTCTTTCTTACATTTTGCAAGCTTTTTTAAATTCATACACGCAAAGGTGAGCGCGACCTTCATTTTCATCCGCGCTTTTCCGTACATTTGTGTATATCGGAATCCATGGTTTTCTTTTGCTGTTCCAAAGATTCTTTCAATTGTCTCTTTACGGTGTGAATATAAATCTTTCATACCAATTGTTTGACGTATATCTTCGCATGTTTCCATGTAGTCTTCCCAAACATGTCTTGTAACAAGTTTTACATGATCTTTGCTAGCTGTGCATTGCGACAGATACTGACATCCCTCACAGATTTTTCCGCAGCTTTTGTACTCCCGATACCCATCTCGATTGGTGGTGCTGTAGTGCAGGAAATGATTACCCGGACAAATGTATGCATCATTGTATTCATCATACACATACTCATGTTTTCTGAAAAATCCATCTTTAGTCATCGGGCGTTTGTATGGAAATACCGGTGTCACGCCATCGTCTATAAGCATTTTCGCTATCGCAGGAGTTTTATAACCAGCATCAACAATACAGTATTTCATTCCAACATGTGTAAGCTTGTCATAAAGCCCTTTAAAAGTTCTGCTATCATGCTCGTTGCCGGGATTTACTGTAAAATCTATAATCCATCCGTTTTTATCGCAGGCAGTTTCAATCCCATATGCAAACACATGCTTGTGTTCTCCCTTTCGAAACCATCCACTTTCAGGATCTGTTGTACTGCACTTGATGGTTTTTCCGTCTAGTGGAATGTCATCTGTATAGTTTTCAAATTTATCATTGCCGCCGGATCCTGGCTTATTATGATCGTCTTTATCTTTGAGAGGTTTCTTTCCATGTGATTCTCGGTCAGCATTGATATCTTTGCGTAGCATATCGGCATAGAATAAGGCCTCTTGTTGTGCGATTCGTCTTTGCATCTTTTTGTTATTAGCCCTTGCTTTGACATGTGTTGCATCAACAAAGATTTCTGTTGGATCAACCAGCTTAAAGCGATAGCATTCTTCTAGGATATGCTGAAAAATCTGCTCAAATAAATCGGTATCCTTAAAACGACGGGTATAGTTCTTCCCAAATGTAGAGAAATGCGGAACAGGATCATAAAGTTCAAGTCCGAGAAACCAACGGTATGCCATGTTTACCTCAATCTCTTTGATGGTTTGGCGCATACTTTTTATTCCGTACAGATACTGAATAAGAGGAATCTTAATAAGCGTTACAGGGTCAATG
>ENA-ORPF01001520-ORPF01001520.1-human-gut-metagenome-genome-assembly--contig:-NODE-1520-length-18377-cov-2.741022_pt1 | contig 18377 bp, 8 predicted proteins | sample MGYA00242140_ERZ509070 | MGnify/ENA primary metagenome ERZ509070 (study PRJEB26280, sample SAMEA2338713) | human gut metagenome | biome: human gut; feature: human-associated habitat; material: faeces... | reverse complement strand
CTTTGCAGTGCACTATTTTATCCGCTAATTTTCCGTCACCACGGTAAGGATTATCAAATAAACCTAACCAAAATTTGACATACAAAATCTCACTTACGCGTTGATCGATAGTAGCTTGTGATACCTTTCCTTTGGCAATAGCGCTTCGCAACGGCTTTATGAAGCCTGCCGGAGAACTGAAGTTAGTGCGTACATTTAGTCCTGCATTGACCGATTGTACTACTGCTTCTTCATTATTATCAGCAACTTTGTGTTTGCCTGAGATGAATTCGACAGCATCGCTGTCTGAGACAACGTATCCTTTAAATCCCCATTCCTGACGTAAAATCTGCGTGAGGAATCGATAACTTCCGGTAATAGGTTCACCGTCATAATCATTGTATGAGCTCATAACTCCCAATGCTCCTGCTTCCTGAAATGCAACGCGGAAGGGCTCAAGGTAGAGAGTACGCATTTCACGCGGAGCCACGTGCGGGTCCGTACGCGTACCTCCGTCACGTCCGCCCACTGGAATACTATATACGGCGAAGTGCTTTGGAGTGGCTACCAGCTTGTGTTTCTGCAAACTTTGAATCATCTGCTTTCCTAACTGTCCTACTAGGTATGGATCTTCGCCATAGCATTCTACCGCACGTCCCCAACGAGGGTCTTGTGCTATGTCCAGAATAGGAGAGTAGATATTTGTATATCCCAAAGCAGTTGCTTCTTTAGCTTCTACTTCACCAATCCGGGCAATCAGCTCTTTGTTCCATGTACTTCCCTGCCCGCATTGGGCAGGGAAAAAAGTAGCCTTCTCATGACAAACCCCACGAATTCCCTCATTAGTAAAGTCTACCGGAATTCCTAATCGTGTTTCTTCAACAAACCAGCGTTGGATATCATGTATAGCTTTAACGTGTTTAGCATAAGGAAATGCATACTCAGAGCCGAACTTCCCCAGTCCGTTATGCTCTTCGTCAATGTTTCCTATACCGTCTTTCCATATTTCCGACTTCCATTTTTCAGTTGGTAATGCGTCGGCTAGAACACGACCGGAACCGTAGAGAGTTGCCATCTGACAAGTCTTTTCATCCATATTCATCTGACTTAACAGGTCTTTGACGCGCTCCTCTATCGGGGCAGACGGGTCTTCATATATGTCCATCTTGCCATTTTTATTAAAATCAATCCATCCTTTTCGATAGATATCGTCTTTAGGACCTGCCTGAGTGATTGCCGGGATAGACAACAAGCAGCTTAGTAATGTTAGTTTTAGTTGTTTTTTCATCTAAAAGGTTTTATATATTGTATAGTTATTGTTCCAGTTACTCTTCTTCCACTTTAACATTAGGATAGTCACTTATTAATACATTTTTTATTTGAGTATGTGTGCCTTCATACACGATTGTGCGCCGTTCTCCTTCTGTCAAATCTTTGTATTTATATTTTAAATACAAAACACTGGTCTGTACATAATATCGGGTATCAGTATCGTGTAGTACATACTTTCTTGTAAGAGTACTAGTAATTGGTTCTAGCCCTAATTCGACATTTCTGGCAGTCAGAGTTATATGTTCTTTTTCATCAAAGCTAAGATTAATAGCATAATCTTTATAATTAGGGTCTGTGTCCTGATTGGTATTACCGGCATACATATAGCACGTATTAATTGATGAGGCATATAATTTGGCACTGCCAACAGAAGTACTCTGACTTGTTCCGTCAATTGTAATCTTACCAGACCCTGAGAATGTTCCGGAAAACCTGTTCGTAGGTAAAATGTAAGCTAATAATTTGCTATATTTGCTTGGTCCAACCGATTCTCCGGTGGAAGATTCTATTTTCAAGGGTAATACATAGTCGTTGTAGATATTTTGAATCTTATCCAATTCTATCTGAATTTTGGCTGTCGTTTTGTATTTTCCTTTAGGAATAGTATATACTTCCTGATCGAAAGTATAACAATTGGTTGGAAGTTCTATATAATAGGAACTTATTTGATTTTTAAATTTGTCGAAGTTATAATCGGCTAAAGTATCTGGGTCATTAGTTATTTTAAGAGTTATATCTTTATCATTCTCAGAAGTTCCGTTAATACCGAAGTCAATTAATAATTCGGCAATATTTCCATCTTTAATCTCCACTTCACAGGTTTGCCATCCATTTTCCACCAAATAGGAAAATTTGTGGAATAGTTCGTTGTTTAGTTCATCTTGACAAGCTGTGAAGATGAATATTCCTAAAGTAATGGATATTATGTTTATTATTCTTTTCATATTCTTTTTTGTTTTAATTACCATTCTGGGTTTTGTGTCAGATTGACGTTACGTTTTAATTCAGCAGTTGGAAAAGGCCAAAGGTACATTTTCTTCAAAAAGACTTTGGGAATAGCAGTCACTGCAGTTGTAATATAGAATCCCTGTCTTGATTCGTCGTCCTTTGTAATGTTGATGTTACATCCCATTAATGCCTGATTTTCCTCTTCTTCTGCATCTTTCCATCTTCTTAAATCAAAATAGCGGAAACAGTTTTCTGCAAATAGTTCTATGTGACGTTCTCTTTTTAGTACTTCTTTAAAATTTCTATAAGTATTGTAAGTATTATCATCAAAATCAGGTAAGCCGGCACGCATTCTTATGGGTTTCATCGCTTCCCTCATTTTGATGGGATCACGTTTGATTTCCACTTCTTGGTCATTGAACGTTTGCATAGTATATGTGTTTCCACTGGTTAACTCATTGAGAGCTTCTGCATAAATGAGTAAAACTTCTGCATACCGTATAGTCGGTTCTGTTTTATTTGTTCTATATCCACCCTCAGAATAAGAGTCTTCTTTGTTGTAGTATTTTTTGAATCCTATGCCGGTCAATGGACAGTTCTCTGTAAATCCTTGTTTACCATTTACTTCATCTCTGTAATACCAACATTGGAAATTTTTCTCACTAGACAGCGAGGAACTTTCACATTCCCATGTAGCACCATTAAAACCAACACAAGCGTAAAAACGTGGTTCACGTTTTGCATACATCAGTGATACACCTACTCCCATGAAGGGGGCCCCATTCATTGTTTGCGGGTCATTAGCTGTTTCTGTGAATCCTTCTCTTACATAATATCCTGTTGTTTCTGCCTCTTCTATAGTTTGTCCATTGTTCATGTAATAAGTATCGACCATTTTTTGAGTAATAGCGACTTTGTTATCTCCGTGGGCAGTTCTGGGCATACTTTTTTTATTAAAGAAATCTTCGATACCACAATTTCCTGTTGCTTTGGTTTTAGTGAATATTAATTCAGGATTTTTGGAACCACGAATTGTTCCATCAAACATTTCTTTATAGGAAGCATAAGGATCTATATTGCTCCATCCATTGGGAAATTCTTCATTAGAATAAGTTTCATGATAGGGAGGGCGTTCATATGCAGGCACATTATTTTTGGGCTCTACTGTATATAAGCTGTATTGCTGTAGATTAATCACATCTTCTGCGGCAGCAGCGGCCCGTGCCCATTTTGATTCATCATATTCTTGATTATATAGTTGTGTGCCGTCCAGGTTTTTAATATTAAAGAAATCAGTATTTCCATTATTCATAGGACTGGCCGCATATAATAGTATTCTAGCTCTTAATGCTAAAGCTGCACCTTTGGTAGGGCGTCCTAAATTATTAATGGTACGTGTTCTTGGCATAACACGAGCAGCGAGCTTTAAATCATTGTCGATGAAATCGATGATTTCATCAAATTTAGCGCGGGGCAGAGATAATTCTTCATATGAAAGACTGACATCTAATCCATGTTCAGGAATTAAAGGTACAGGACCGAAAGTTCTTATTAAACTCCAATAGGCAAATGCTCGTAAAAAACGGGCTTGTCCCTGCATATCCGAAATGTCCTCATACGTAAGTTCCGGACACTCTACTACTTTGTCAATAAATGTAGAGGATTTACGAATACATTCATAGGTTCTATTTAAATGGTTTTCGTAAATAGGGAAATTACTGGCACTATAATTACAGTTCTGCAGAGCTTTCCCGTCCGGGTGAACTAAATCATCACTAGCCCACATCAATTTGGAACCGAACTCTGTTAGATTGTCTTGTTTTAAATAGTCGTATGTATTGGATAGCCATCCTTCTACATATACTCGTTTGGAGAAAGCGGAATCTACCGATAGCATATCATAGAAATATTTATCTACGTCCAGGAAATCTGCACATGAGTAAAAGGATAATGAAGCGCAGAAAATAGTAATGAATAATATTATCTTTTTCATATGGTGTTTTATTTAGAAACTTAATTTAATATAGCAAGAGTAGGTTCTGTTTATAGGATAAGCATTTCCACTTCGAACTCCACTATTTTTTTCATCAGTAGTTGCATTCTCAGGATCCCACAGTTTGAATGGGCTCCAAGTGTGTAGATTTTCACCTATAAATCCGATTTGCATATTGCTAACAAAGAACTTACGAGTAAAAGTTGTAGGAATATTATAGCGTAGTTCAATGTTTTTAAGGCGAATATAGCGTCCATCCCTTAACCAGAAAGTTGATTTCTGATTGTTGTTGTCATTATTCCCCCAGGTTAAACGCGGCCAGTTAGCATTCGGATTTTCGGTAGAAACATCTCCGGAGATTTCACTTGGGATCCATCGGTTGTCATCCACCATAGTCTGCAGAATATTACCGGTTTGTCCATTTCGGAATGCGTGTGGCCCATTTCCACCGATGAAGAAGTCACATTTTCCTGAACCTTGGAACAGGATATTGAATTCAAAATTCTTCCAGCTTGTACTTAATCCCATACCATACTGGACCCCCGGAACAGTTCTATAACCAATTGGAACAATATCATCATTGTTGACCACTCCATCACCGTTTACGTCTTTATATTTGATATCTCCGGGAAGTACCTCTTTTCCGCCGAAGTCTTGTCTTGGACTACTGCGAACATCTTCCTCATCTTTGAATAACCCCATAGCTATTAAGCCACGCGTTTGATTCATTCGGAATCCTTTTTCCATTTTGTACCATAATTCGTTGGCTGCCTCATCTTTATCCAGAATCTCAGTATTCTGATAAGTCATATTTGCACGAATAGTGAATTTTACTTGTCCGATTTGATCGGAATATGCTGCATTCCAGTCGAATCCGTAACTCTTCATTTTACCTACATTAGCCATTGGAGCTTTATCTGCCAGTCCTGTTGTTTCAGGCATATGACTGCGTGTCATAAAAATATCATCTCGTTTATCCAGGAAAATATCAGCGACTCCTGTGAATTTACCGTGGAATAAACTTAAGTCAAATCCCAGGTTATATTTTTTAGCAACCTCCCAAGTCAGATTAGGAGTGCCAATAGTACCATTTCTGTAACCTTGTATTTTGTTTGTTCCAAATTCACCAAATGAGTAGTCACCATCCGGATGCGAATTTACCAATCCAATGTATGGAAAACGACGTCCACCGATAATATCATTTCCTACCTCACCATAAGAAGCCCGAATTTTAAGCATTTCTACCCATGGAGCAATCTTCTTCATAAACGGTTCCTCAGAGATAACCCAACCGGCAGAGAAAGCTGGAAAGAAGCCAAATTGCTTCCCTTTTTCAAAGTTTTCCGAACCGGTGTATCCCCAGTTCGTTTCTACAAGATATCGATCTTTGTATGCGTAAGTGAATCGGCCTGAATAAGCCAGATTTCGCTTCGGAATAGATTCGATAATGTCTGTGCCTAAATTGGTATCAGATTTTTCTTGTAAATAGACCATAGCAAATGCGCCAAAACGGTGCTTTTGATTAAATAGTCTGGAATAACTGAGAGAGGCTTCCGTATAATATCGTTTATTTCCTTTAGTAGTTGATTCCTGTCCCATTAACTGTGCTGTCTGCACTCGTTTTAAAATAAGGTTTCCGTCCGGATCACGATATTTTTCTGCTTCCCATAATTCAGGAGTTTTAATTCGCTTAATTTCATTTTCATTGTATGTATCAAATGCAAATGTTCCTACAAATTTCAATCCTTGAGTAATGAAATCCAAGTCTTGTTCCAATCTGATATTAGTTTCCATTTTATTTTGCCAGATAGTCTTATAGCCTGTTTTGGTCATATAATATTCTGGTGTTTTCACTCCATCTACGGATGGTTCCTCACCGGTCGAGTATTTGCGGGGAATACTCAGTGGAGTCAATCTGGAGAAAGATCCCCAGATGTCATCTGTGCTGCTACCTGGTTGAGTGCGATTAATTAGGTAGCCGCCGATTCCCACTTTAACAAGTGTTGTTTTAGTGACATTCATATTTACGTTGGCACGATAATTGAATCGTTCGTAAGTTGTGTTGGTATTGTATTTATTTTCGACACTCTTACTTTTATAAATACCTGCCTGACTGTTATATCCTAATGAAACATAGTATGTTACATTTGTTCCACCTCCACTTAGGTTAATGTTTGCTATGTATTTGGGAGATACTTTTTTCAGCATCAAATCACGCCAATTTACATTTGGGAATAAATCCGGATCGAGATTATTCTGTATAATATCTAACTCTTCACGAGTATAGTGAGGAGATTCGTATCTGCCTATACGGGCTTCATTTGCCAAGCTGGCATAAGTAAAAGCATCAGCATATTCGGGCATCGGGCCTCTGGCGTCTAATCCTGCTAATACTTTTGCATTAATTTTTACTTTTCCGGCAACTCCCTGTTTGGTGGTTACCAATACCACACCATTTGCACCACGTTGCCCGTAAATGGCTGTCGCGGAAGCATCTTTCAGTACGGAAAAGCTTTCAATATCTTCAATTGGAATTTCATTAAAGCTTCTTTCTACTCCGTCTACCAAAACTAATGCTCCCTGATTTGCACCGAATGTGCTGATTCCACGAATCCAGAACTCGGACATATCTTCACCCGGTTCGCCAGAACTCTGTACTGCGATGATTCCCGGCACTACTCCCGCCAGAGAGTTGGTGATATTGGAACTTGGTGCTGTTAATTGGGCTATATCTACTGTAGTATAAGCTCCTGTCAGAGTCTTCTTTTGCTGATGTCCACTGGCTGTTACGACTACTTCATCGATAGTCTGATTATCTTCTTGCAGGGTGACTATTGCTTCCTTTTTATTTTTAATTTTTATAACAGGTATTTCCTGGGTAGTATATCCAATATAAGAAATAACCAATATGTCGTATTCCCCTACTTTGATTTTAAACTTTCCGTCCATATCTGAAGTTACACCGAGGCCTGGCTGGTTTTTAGCTATAACTGTTGCTCCGATAATAGGATTACCTGTTATGTCTTTTATGATTCCCTGTACTTCTGGTGTATTATTCTCTTTTTGTAATTGCTGTGCGGAGATATTATCTTGTACTCCCCATAGTGTTGTGATAAGGAGCAGAATGAATATTCGTTTCATGTTATTCATGGATAATTTATAGATTTATATGTTATTCGATAACTACATTTCTGACGCAATGATTTCCTCTGTCCGCAACGATTAAAGCGTTACCTGAGAATGTTACGGCTTCAGGTTCATAGAATTTAGCTTTATCGGGTAATCCGTCTGTATGACCTGATTTTTGAGGTTGTCCGGCGTATAGGGTTACTTCACCTTCCGGTGTTATTTTTCGAATGCAGTGATTCATTTTATCGGGAATAAGCAAATTACCTTCAGGATCCAGGCAAGGAGTACTTGGCTGGTTAAAACGCGCACCTGTTCCTTTACCGGAAGCATATCCTGATTCTCCGTAATCACCAGCAAATAGCTCCGGAATACCAAATGTATGTGTTGCCGCATTATAAGTAACTCTATATATACAATGCTTTTTACGGGCTATAATATAAAGAATATCACCTGTTTTATTGAAAAGTAAGCGCATTTCCATATCGTTATAACCTTCACGGACAACTAACATTTTCTCATAATTACCATTCCCGGTATGACGATAAACGGCTCCTTCTGAATTGTGGTCAAAAAAGACTTCTCCGGTTTTAGGATGTACAGCGACTGAATTGGTTCCAGCTTTAGGGATAGTAACCAATGCTTTGGTATTCACAAAATTAGCATCACGTGTAGAGAATACTATATTTACATCAGTCTTTACATCACTACCTGTCCAGCGGTTGGGTATAAAAAGAGTATCCTCATTTAAACTGAAAACAACTCCGTTAGGTGATTGGAATACTCCGTTATTATCATAAACCAGTGTTTCCACATTCCCATTGGAAGCTTTTCTGAGCGCACCATTTTTGCTTTGACCCCGTCCTTCGTCTACAAAATAAATGGTACCATCATTATCAGTAACAATTTGCCATGGTCGGCGTAATAAAGCTTCTGCATATGGACCGTCTAGGCGATTATCTTCTGCAGCCTTTCCCGGTACACCAAATAAAGTACTCACATTACTTTTGAATAGATATCTGAATTCTGTTTCAGAAGTAAATTCCTCGAATTCCTCTCCTTTTTTAAGATATAAGCGGACATAGCCGGTATCTGCTCTTGAAGGAACTATCGCATAAATAATATTATCGTTCGCTCTGATTACCTTAGCTTTTTTATCGTTGACTGTTACTTTGATATAATTAGTATCTGTGCCAAAGTTGTAGCCTTTCAATATCAGTTTCGTACCGAAGCCACCACTATCAGGATAAAAAATATCAAATCTGGATTCTTCATCTGCTTTAGGTGGAAAAAAAGTCTCTTTATCGACCTTTAGTTCATCATTACAACAAATGGTAAGGAGCGATAGCAGCACAACGCATAGCGGAAATATTAGCCTCGCCTTACGACTTTTGATTTTTAAATTTTTCATGGTTCTTAGATTTATAAATTATGATTGAGATTAATACTGGTTCAACTGATTGTATCTATATAATAATTATAAGATACTACTTCTAAGAGTTGGTGGAGATTTACTGTGCTTTTTCATATTCTAAATATTATTTTGAGCGAAATAAATTAGTTGGCCTTAATTTGATAATTAAATTGGGGTTAATTAATCGGATAAATTTATTAATCGCTGATATTATCATGTATTTATTTCACTTTTCATTGTATGTTAATTGGTTATATGACAGATGATTAATTATAGCCCCCATTTTTTATTAGCTTTATTATCCGCTTTATATTCAATAAAGCCACCATTGACTATTTCTGCCCAGTCAATCCATGTTTTATTGCTTTTTACATCGTTTATTTTCATACCATTGATATAAGATTTGGAAAAATCTCCTCCTTTTATTTTCAGCTTTCCTTTAGGAAAGTGTAAAGTGATGTTATTAAAATATGGCAGACTAACGCTAAATCCGGCTATTCCGGGAATCATAGGATACAACCCGATGGAAGCAAATACATACCATGATCCCATTGAACCGCAATCATCATTTCCCGGCATACCATCTGCTTTGGAAGTGTACATCTCATTTAATATCCGGTGTACTGTTTCCGATGTTTTATAAGGGCGGTCTGTCCAGTTATATATCCAGGGAACCTGGAAGTCAGGTTCATTACCTGCAGCAAAGTAATGATCATCGTAGCCGGCATTCAGACGTACAAACAGACTGTCCAGTCGATTAGATGCAGCTTTTTTACCTCCGATGGTATCAATCAGTGTTTCCAGGTTATGGGGCACCATCCAAAAATAGTTTTCTTTGGTTGCTTCGCGCCAGTCATGATCGGGATGTTTCCAGTTTAAGTCATGATTGTGGCGTGAACGTAGCCATCTGGTGGACGGATCATATAAATTCTTCCAATTTAATGAGCGTTTCATAAAGAAAGAAGCCTCCTTTTTATTTTTCATGGCTTGAAGAGCAAACTGCCCTATAGCATAGTCTGAGGATACATATTCAAGACATAAGGAGGCGTTTTCTATCCCCTTTTCTATATAATTAGATAGTCCGGGACGTACTTCTACATTCTGTGAGTAAGTCCCTGGAGTACAGGCGCCACGTTTCATGTGCTTATAAGCCGTTTGAATATCGAAGTTCTGTGCGCCAAATGCATACGTATTGGCAATGATGATAGACATCGGGTCACCATGCATTACGCCGGTTTCTATATTAGCGGCGATCCATCGTCCATAGCCTCCGGCTTGCTCGGCAAAATCTATGGCAGATTGCATCATGTCGGAGGCTTCTTGAGGATAGAACATGGCCAACAGCTGACATTGGGTACGATACGTATCCCATCCGCTGAAAGTAGTATAGTATTCTCTTCCGAATGTCACCTTATGAACAGCAAAATCGGCTCCTATATATTCTCCATTTATATCATTGAATATATTGGGATGGATGAGTGTATGATACCAGTGAGTGTAGAATTGGGTTAGCTTATCAGGATTATCCGAATGAACTTCTATTTTTCCCAGTTGCTTGTTCCACTCGTGTCGTGTATCCGAAAGTACTTGTTGGTAATTACGGTTCTCGTTATCCATCCGCAGATTTTCTTTGGCATTCTCAACCGAAACGTACGATATGGCGATTTTATATTCAACCGAAGCACTCTGTTCCGTATCAAAGGTAAAATATCCACCGGACTGGGCTCCTCCGATTTGTTTTCTGTCTTCTCTGATGCTATTTCCTTTCCAGGTTCCATATTCTTTTGCCTTGTGATTAAACTCAGCGGCAAAAAATATCCGGTAATCAGTTTTATAACCGCAGAAATCTCCGCCTTCCGCATATCCTTCACAGGAAGAAGGTGAAGTTATTTTGATATAGGCGTTAGAAAGGGTTGTGGAACTGACTCCTGCCCCAATCAATACGGTACCTTCTTTTTTATCAGCAGGAAATATGAACCGGGCTATTCCGCTGCGTTTTGAAACAGTAACGTCGCAGATAATATCATCTTTCATTTGTAGAGATAAACATCCGGCTGTTGCTTCTCTTATTTCTTTATAGGTCGGAAAATCTTCCATATTTTTAGGAGACTTTGTCACTTTCCCACTGATGGGCAGTACCGGGAAATTGCCCATATGCGGACATCCGGAACCGGACATCTGATTGACTACGATGCCTTTTTGCGGTGAAAAGAAAGAAGGTGTGAATTGCATCATTCCAAACGGATAGCTGGCACCAATATAGGTAAATCCGCAGCTTAATCCATTTCCTTTGCTTCCTATGCGTGTATCAACCATTTGAGCATAGTTCGTTTGGGGGGCTTGCCCGGCATTTTGAGCAATGTTTGTACTTGGGATAAATAAAATGAAGGATAAACTAATCATCCATTTTATACGATTGTTGGTCTTCATGAGGTATTTTATCTTTTAAGATTAATTGCATGCAAATTAAATAAAGCATTATTAATTGCAGAATTAAAATCGGGTTAATTAACCGGACCTTTTTTTTAATCCTACTATTTATTTCTGGTGGCAAAACGATGGCATTATGATTTTAAGCAGTATCTTTACCACCGTGAACGTAAGTCTTAATAGTATGATTGATAGTGCAAAATATAAATATCTAATTATCGAATTGATAGCTATACTAATTGCAACACCTCATTTAAGCGCTCAAGGTCTGCAGTTTTTTGGAAATAAAGTACCGATTGAACAACGGACTTCCTATACTATTTTCTCGAAAAAACAAACTCCGGTTTTCTCTAATTTTATCGATATAGAGTTTGAATTAAGAATATCTCAGAGTGAAACTTTCGGGTATCTGTTTCATATGCTCAATCCGATAAGTGATGAGGCATACAGTCTGACATATACCTATGTAAGTGAAAAGAATAGTGTTTTTAAATTTAATACCGAAGGAAAGGTTAATCATATTTCAGTCACTGTGCCTAATGACTCTGTTATCTCACAATGGTTGCCTGTAAAATTAAGAATTGATCTTCTGAAGGGTGAAAGTCTGTTGATGATTGCCGGCAAGAGAGAATATGGAGCAAATTCTGTTGCTCCGTCCAATCAAACGTCTCCTGTACTTATTTTCGGACGTAGGGAACATCTGGTGGATTTGCCGGCATTTGCTATCCGTAATCTGAAAGTATCCGGTGAAAGGCAGAACTATTCTTTTGATTTGAATGAGAGCCAAGGACATGAGGTGCACAGTAGTGACGGTAAAATACTGGGATGGGTAGAGAATCCTTATTGGTTAATAGGAGATTCTTATCATTGGAGGAAAGATATTTCTTTCATTGTTTCTCAATGTGTGGGATCAAAGTTTAACTGTAAAGAGCAGGAAATACAATTTATCAGTCCCGATTCGTTATTTACCTATCAGACTGCAAAAAAGCGAATGCTGCGAAGACCATATGCGAGTAGGATGCCGGTAAAAATGCTCTTGGGAACTAATTTTATTAATGAATCGGCCAATCAAATGTATGCTTATGAGATAAACAACCTGCCTGTTGACAGTATCACCATATCGTCTCTGGATTTGTCCACGCTGCAATGGGAGCCTATAGGAAGAGCATACTCTAAAGTCCAGTTACATCATCATAATGGTTTTTGGGACAATAAGAATCATCGTTATATAGTATTTGGAGGATTCGGAAATAGATTATATAGTAATAAGTTTTTGGTCTACAATGAAGGAGTAGACCGGTGGGATACTTTGCAATTTAAAGGAGACAATATAACTCCCCGCTTTTTCTCTTCAATGACCTCTTCTGCACAAGGCAACTATTTGTATATATATGGCGGGGTAGGCAATGAATCCGGCGACCAGAGCATTGGGCATAATTATTATAATGATTTGTATGGTATTGATTTGGAACGTCGTATCATAAAACGATACTGGAGCCATCCTGTGGAAGAGAAGCGTGTACCTTCCGAGCAGATGATTTTATCCGAAGACGGAAAGTATCTTTATGTGATTCGCTATGCAGAGTACATAAAAACGTCCAGTTTGCAGTTGTACAGAATATCCATAGAGGATGGTAATATGGAAGCATTGGGAGATTCTATTCCGTTTGTTTCCGGATCGATTATTTCTACCGTATCTTTATATTATAATCCGACATTAAAAGAGTACTATTGTGTAGCGCAAGAATGCAATGAGCAGGCTAAACAGGTAAGAGCTACCATTTATACTTTATCTGCACCTCCTGTGAGTAAGGCAGAGATGGAATATTATGTTTCGGGTGAGAAAAGCATTGGATGGTCAAAATTGATATTGCTATTTGCAGTTCTGTGTATAGCGGCATTGAGTATTTGGATGTTTGGCTTTCGTAAGAGGAGGAAGACTCAAAAGGAAGTTGTTCAAAGTCGTCCTGTCACATTTTCGTCCGGTGGTCATTCTGCAACGGCCCCGATGAACTCGCTGCTCACTTCGGAAACGAAGATTCGTACGAATGATAAAAAAGAAGCCAACCGGATCTATATATATGGTATGTTTACTGTTTATAACCGGGACGGGCGTGATGTAACTCATTTATTCAGTAAGAAGCTGAAGTATATCTTTTTATATATTCTGTTGAATAGCATTAAAGAAGGGGAAGGGGTAAGTTCATCTTCTTTGAATGAGATATTCTGGCCGGACAAGGAAGAAGATAAAGCCAAAAATCTGAAGGGAGTTACTATCAGTAATTTGCGTAAGACACTATTGGAACTCGATGGTATTAGATTGGTCTATGACAAAGGTGTTTTTAAAATAGAAATAGAAGATGCTATCTGTTTTTGCGATTATTTCAATTTGCATATACATTTAGCTACGCATCCCCAGTCGTGTGAATACTTCCTGCCAATATGGGAAAGAGGAAAGTTGCTGGAGAATATCGAGCATTCATTGTTCGATAAGTATAAGCAACGTTCGGAAGACACTATTCTTTCATTGCTTCCTAAGGATTTGCCGGTTTATTATCAGCATAATGAATATCGTTATGTGTTGCGCATCTGTTTCATTATTCTGAATAGAGATCCGTTGAATGAGAAAGCATTGATGTATAGTGTCAGATGCTATAAAAAGATGAATGACTTTGAGAATCTTTCCAAAATATACTCGGCTTTCATTATTGAATATCGTAAAAGTATGGGAGAGGACTATACCCAAACGATAGAAGATTTGCTTTTGGAAGAGAGTTAATCAATCATTTGTTTTTATATCAGCATGATACTTCTTTTTTAAACCATACACCAAATACAGGATCAGCCAGAATGATTTCTTTTCCGTCTGTTTCTATTAGTTCTTTTTGTAGTAATGCACTCTTCAGCCGAACGATATTGGCAGAGGTTCCGAGGTTATATTTTAGAATGATCTCCTTACTGCTAAATTTAGAGTGTATCCCATCGATGACCGCTTTTAGGAAATTCATCTGATAAGCGGAGAGATTTTCAGTTTCGCTTTGAAAAAGAATATTGTTTTGGTCTAGTAAATCTTCCAGAGCATGAGTCAGCTGTTCCTCTGTTGCTATATCGGTGGTGCGTATCCAAAGCAACCAGGCAAGTTGTTGTACGTAGGAAGAGTGATTGTCCACAAGGCGACAGATTTCTTTGGCAAGCTCGGGTGAAATGTGCTTCCCGGTATTTTCAAAGCGTTTGCAGATATATTCTATCCAATATTTAGTCTCTATTTTGGTGAGATAGATCGCATCTCCGAATTTGTAGAATGGAAGATTCTTTTTTTCGAAAAGTTCATTCATCAGATGTTTCTTACTTCCAAAAAGGCAATATGAGACATGCTGCTGTAGTTGCCACACCGTACGTAGCTTTTTCTGAAATGTTTTTGAATCCTCAAAATCTGAGATTTGTTGGAACTCGTCAATGCAGATCACTATTTGAATCCCTTTTTCTATCGCAATCTTTTCAGGTAATTGCAAGATATCATTTCCGGCATTATCCTGCATGCTATACTCAAAAGAGATAGAAAAGTCGTTCATAGGGTCTGTGCCAATGGAAATTTTGGGATTGATATGTGCGAGAAATTGTTTGGTGTTCTCAACCCACTCGTCCCATTTGGAAGAAGTTTGTTTTAATACAGAAGTAGCAAAAAGACGATAGAATTCGCTTTCGGTACGACAGGAGAAAATGTCTAAATAGACTATCTTTCTGGTCTTTGTTTGAGCTAGCTGGGCTACTTTCTTCACAAGCGATGTTTTCCCCCATCTTCTTGGGGATATAAGTATTGTGTTCACACCATGTGTGAAATTAAGGAGCAGACGCTGGGTTTCTTTCTCTCGATCGGTGAAGTTATCTCCGGAAGTGGCTACACCAAAAACAAATGGCTTTTCCATGCTTATCTTTTTGTTGGAACCTTGCAAATATAGCGATTCTTTAATAAACTAACAAGTTTGTTACTAACAAAGTTGTTAGTAATAAACTTGTTAGTCATTAACGATGCAACCTTTGTTTATATGCCAGTGTTCCAATTATTTAATTTGTAATTAACGCTCGAAGGGCTTGAGGACTTAACAAAGGCTTTTTTATGTAACTTTGTAGTCGTAATAACAACAATAAAACTCAAATTAAAATCTGGAATCTGTCGGATCGCATTGATAACTTGAATTCAATATGCCACACAGTGATTTGATAGTAGTTTTGCTCTCATGCTCTAATGAAAGGTCTGTATTCCTTTATTCATCGTAGTTTCAGGTATGGTAGCAAGTGTGGTGGCAGGTATGAGAGCAAACGTTTGCTCTCACTCTTCCATATATCATTGTTTGTCATTTGTTTGATATTATCTTTTGATTTACAGGATGTTAATAACTGAAGTGTCAACTATTAATGATTGGTATATCAGACATTAATAAATGAGAAATCAGCCTTTAATGGTTGATAACTCAGTTGTTTTTGACTGATAAATGATTTATTGTTTCTTGGAAGAGCAGGTTAATCGAACAGTTGTTACGGTCAAGTTAATTGAATCATATAAGTAAGCCATCAGTTTCCTGCCTTGGATACTGCAGTATCTTGCCTTGGGAACTATCGTTTCCCGCCTTGGGAACTATCGTTTCCTTCCTGGATACTGTCGTTTCTGCTTCGGAAATCATTTCTCCGATAATAGGAGGTTATCTTCCATTTCCGATATAAGCGGCGCCTTCCCTGTTTATACCGGTGTTGCAGATGGTGGTATCTGTCACTTATCTGCAACAGGTATCTGCAACGCTGTAATCAAATGTTGATTAAATAGTTATTTCGATTTTGTTGCAGATGGCAGATGTTTTTCATTTATAACTTCTGTGTAGTATCGTGGAAAAATAGCTTTTCAACTTCTGGAGTTTCGCTTTTTTACGCTTGTTCTATCCATCCATACTCTTAAAACTTGCAAATTCCTTCCAATCGTTTCACAGAACCTTCCAAGCCTGTTTTTTTGTTCCGGTAGTATGATTTTATTTAGTTATTAACTTCTATATTTGTTCACAGAAACGAACAATTATGAAAAACGGGATCTATACATGCGTTATTCTCATGGCATTTCTTGCTTTATCAGAAAGTGTGTATGCAGCGATTCCGGTTCTCACGGTTGCGAGTGACACTATCAGGCGGGTGGTGATATATTTCGATAAGGAAGAAACAGATATTGATTTTAGTTATAAAACTAATAATCATGAAATTAATGTTTTAGATTCATTTTATGAAGAAAAAATAAATTCAAGATATATCACTGCGCTCAATGTGGTCACTTTTGTATCGCCTGACGGAGATTCGGTTTACAATGCCGCATTATCTGTCCGAAGAAACAATTCGATGAGAGAGTTCTTAAGGCAACGTTATCCGTATGTTGATGTCGAAAAGATTAAACTTACTTCGGAAGGAGAAGATTGGTCTGAACTTCGTAAGTTGGTGGCGTCGGATTCAGACTTGCCGGACCGGGAAGAAGTCTTGATGTTGATAGATTATCATCGGGATAACACTGTGAAGCGAAAAGAACTGTTGCAGAAGTTGAATCAGGGAATGGCTTACCGATACATTGTCCGCAATGTGTTACCTGAGTTGAGACGCGCTGAGATTACGGTTGTCCGGGAGGTTCCGGAAATGGAAAAGAATACTTTTGAACCGGTATCTTCTGTCTCCGGATTGTTTGTTTCAAAGCAGGAAGAGGCGCTTCCGAGCGATCAACCTGATAAGCCGGAGGGAGAAAGTAAAGAGAGTATGGCTTATGAGGTGGTAGTGTCGGAGGCAGAAGGGCCGGTTGAAAGTAAAACGGTGCTTGCAGTGAAGAATAATCTGTTGTACGATTTGGCGTTGGCGCCGAATCTGGAAGTAGAGATTCCGGTAGGCAAAAGGTGGTCTTTAAATGCTGAATACAAATGTCCGTGGTGGCTGAACAGTAAACATGATTTCTGTTATCAGCTTCTTTCGGGAGGAGTGGAAGGACGTTGCTGGTTGGGCAATCGTCAGAAGCGCAACCGGTTGACAGGACATTTTATTGGGCTTTATGCTGAAGGTGGAATTTACGATTTCCAGTGGAAGGGAGACGGTTATCGGGGCGATTATTACGGAGCTGCGGGAGTGACCTACGGGTATGCGCGGCAACTGGCTCGCCATCTGTCGCTCGAATTTAGCTTCGGCATCGGGTATCTGACAACAGAATATAAGAAATATACTCCTTACGAGGGGGATATCGTGTGGACAACTAGTGGACGTTATAACTTTATAGGTCCTACCAAGGCGAAAGTCTCTCTGGTATGGCTGATAAAAAGAGGGAGATAAGGACGTTATGCAAGATACAAGATACATACTTCTTGTGCTTCTGTCCTCGCTGCTGATGCTGACCGGATGTAGCCGTCGCGAACTATTGGATGATTATCCCGTAAGCGGGGTAGATATAAAGTTAGATTGGAACGGTGTTACCGATAAGTTGCCGGAAGGGGTTCGGGTGATTTTTTATCCGAAGAGTGCGGAAGGCAGAAAGATTGATACATACCTTTCAGTAAGAGGTGGAAAAGTAAAGGTGCCGCCGGGGCGTTACTCGGTAGTGGCTTACAACTACGACACTGAAACGGTACAGATCAGAGGAGAGGAAGCCTATGAGACGATTGAAGCATTTACAGGCTATTGCAATGGTCTGGGAATAGCGGGAACGGAAAAAATGGTATGGGGACCTGATCCCTTATACGTAGTGCAGATCGATGATTTACATATAGCGAACAATGAAGAAGAGCTTCTACTGGATTGGAAACCGAAATTAGTGGTAAAGACCTATTCTTTCAAGATCAAGGTGGAAGGGCTGGAATATGTTTCTTCAATCGTTGGCAGTGTGGAAGGTATGGCGGGTTGTTACTGTTTGGGCAGATGTTGCGGGATGATGAACGATGCTCCTATCTACTTTGAAGCGCAAGGACGTTCGGGCGAAGTAACGGGTAGTTTTACAGCTTTTGGGTTACCGGAAGGGGCGATAAGCCGGGCAGGTGACAAGATAAAGCTGACACTGGCTTTTATTAAAGTAGATAAAACCGTGCAGAAAGCGGAGATTGATATAACGGAGGTGGTTACTGATGCGGAAAAAGGAGGCGGAAGTGG
>ENA-ORPF01001519-ORPF01001519.1-human-gut-metagenome-genome-assembly--contig:-NODE-1519-length-18390-cov-2.762694_pt1 | contig 18390 bp, 19 predicted proteins | sample MGYA00242140_ERZ509070 | MGnify/ENA primary metagenome ERZ509070 (study PRJEB26280, sample SAMEA2338713) | human gut metagenome | biome: human gut; feature: human-associated habitat; material: faeces... | reverse complement strand
TTGTGACCGCTTATGTACCGCTACGCTCTGCGACAGGAGCGCATCGTACTAAAGTACGAGCGTGCCGCGTTTCTTATACCCTGCCAAGGGCTACGGGGATTTGATAGCATTTCTTTACTAACTTTCTATTTAATTCCCGACCCGATGCAATGTCACATCATCCAGAGTTCCCCAGCTGTTCTTATTACATTGATATCTCACGCCAATGGTCAGGATGCCGTCGGTGACTTTGATACCGGAGACGGTGGGATTCTGCCAGTCGGCATAGGTGGTGAGCATAAAAGGCACTGTCAGTTCCTTGCCGTCTACGACAGTATACAGCTCCATGGAAGCATCCGCTGCCAGGTCACCGCCCTGTGAGAAAGCGGACAATTCATAAGTACCGGGTTCCAGATCTGTGAAGCTCTGCTCAATGGAAAAGTCCATATCGGAGGTACCGGACCAGAAGTGGAAAGCCACCTCACCGCTGTGGGCATCGGCAGCTTTGACCTGATAGTCGGTGGGATTCGTTTCACCGGAGTATGTTACAGTCCACATAGAAGTATCAGCATCCTCAAAGCCGGGATTCTGTACATAATTGATCCGTTCTACCGTGACAATGGCAGTAACTTCCGTACCTTCATCCAGAGATCCGGCAACTGTGAACTCTCCGCCGTTTTCCGTGTCGATGGCGGCAATATCTTCAGCATCCCAGGTGACAGGAACCTGTTCTTCGGAACGATCGTTATAGATGATACTTACGGTATCCGGAAGCTTGACTTCCGCACCGATATTGCAGGACACCACTATTTCGGGGATGGTGTCTATCGCCAGAGGAGCAGTGGCTCCGTACTTCAGATATTTAAATATATTTAGGGAGGCCAGAGGATGTCCGGTGAAGTCGAACATGGCCTGATTGTCCCAGGAGCTTCCGCCGTAATACTGTCCGGCATCCTTTGGATCATAACCGCCTGCATAACTGCTGGCCCAACCGCTGCCGTATTTTTCCCAGATGGCAGAATTATCAGCATCGGCGGGACCGACCGGGATCCAGGTACCTTCCCAGTAGAAGATGCCTTCGGCACCGGCCTCGCTGGCAGCCGCACAGGCATCCCGCACTTCGTTGGCCTGCCCCTGTACGCTGGCTGAATATCCTTCGGCCAGATCATCGGTTCCTTTAATGCTGTTGGCAGAGCCATCGCCGTCTTCCGAAGTATAACAGTAAGCGTTTTCCGCTACATATACCTTTTTGCCATAAGTATCACGGACATGGATAATGGCATTTTTCAGATCTTCCATCGTGCCGTGCCAGTAAGGATAGAAGGAAAGTCCCACAATATCATAGTCGATCTCCTTTACCTGTAGGCCGGTCAGTAGTGTGTCCAGTTTTTTCATATCATCGATGTTGGTGTAATGTACAGCCACCAGAATATCTTTTCCGGAAGCAGTGGCAGCATCCCTGACAGCCTTACTGCCGGAGGCCAACAGTTTTCGAACGTTTGATGCATCTGTCTCTCCACACATGCCGTTGTTGATCTCGTTGCCCACCTGTACCATACCGACGTCCACACCGGCATCCAGAATCTGCGTCAGGTTTTCCAGAGTGAAGTTATAGAGAGCGTCGGATTTTTCTTCGATATCCATACCTTCCCAGGCCTTTGGAACGAACTGCTTCTTGGAATCTGCCCAGAAATCGGAATAATGGAAATCAATGCAGACCTTCATGCCATACTGCGTGGCACGTTGTCCCAGAGTGATGGCAGTCGCCACGTCATTGTTGCCGCCACCGTAACCGTTGCCGTTCTCATCATAGGGATCGTTCCAGACCCGGAGACGGATATAGTTCACACCAGCCTGTGCCAGCGTCATGAACACATCCTGCTCTTCTCCGTCAAAGTTATAATATTTCACGCCACTGTTTTCCAGAGCCAATACTGCGGATACGTCCATACCACGGTAAAAATCATCGGAAATGCCGTCCACCGGCTCCACATAAATTGTAGACTCCTCCGGCCCCTCCGGCTGGGAAAAAGTGGTGACATCCGTGGCATCTGCAGTAGCGGTAACTGCGGATTCTGCCACTGTATCTGCGATTTCCAGATCCTGACTGCCGCATCCGGGCAGCCAGCCCATGACCAGTCCCGCACTGAGATACAGAGTCAACAGCCGTGTACGTAATTGCTTGCTAAAATGTTGCATAAGTAATCCTCCCACAAAACATAATCGAACAACCGCTTGCGCATATATATTATAGCATATTATCATCCATCAAAGATAAAAATGTAACAAAAAGTGCACAATAATTTCGAGGGCTATTGCGCAAAACATTTGTTTTAAATACCAGAAGCAGGGAATCGTAGATGTATTATTGGAATTGAACAAAGCATTGACCGGGCAGCGGATGGATGAGTGGATACAATTGTTCAATGTAGAAACGGTGGATGATCTGAAGATGTTGGAAACCATGACAAAGAACCCCGGAATTCGTACAGGAAATGTTAAAAAAATATGATTTGTAAAAGCTTCTGTGAAGAAGCCGGACCATAAAAATACGCCATGGGGAAGGAATCCTTCTCAATGGCGTGTTTTATTACAAGGCATTATACAAACAATTCGATCACAAACACCAGCACACAGCAGATCACGGATACCGGAAACAGTCCGGCACCGAGCCATGCGGCGATGATACCGGCAATGAGTGCCACCAGTCCGGAAATGGGGGTCTGGGTAGCATGGATGATGGCCGGGAAGGTCATGACGGCCAGCGTCACGTAAGGTACATAGTACAAAAAGGACTGAATAAACTGATTCTTGATGGGTTTACGGATCAGTGTCAGGGGTAAGACACGGATCGTATAGGAGACAGCCGCCATAACAGCAATATAAATATAATTATTCATTTACGTGGTCTCCTTTCTGTACAGATTCTCCGTTTTCCGCAGGAACGGCTTCCCCTGCATCCTGCTTCACCGCCTCTGCATCCTGCTTCACCGGGAACAGGATTGCTGCAGCACCGGAGATGATCACGGTCAACAGGATGGTTCTCGTACCTTCTGACAGGGAAGAAATCCCGGGCAGATAGTTGCAGGCAAAGCTCAGTGCGAAGCTGATTGCTACCAGAGCTGCCACGATCTTACTTTTTCTGGCAGGCGGAATGATAATGGCCAGAAACATTCCGTATAACGCAACACTCAGGGCGCTGACAGCACGAAGAGGCAGCGCATTTCCGGCGATGATACCGCAGGCGGTTCCTCCGGCCCAGGCGGGCGCTGCCAACAGGATCGCACCGTAGGTATAGTACGGATTCAGGATACCCGGCCGGGCAATGGTAATGCCGAACAACTCATCGGTGACATCGTAAGCAATGATCAGACGGTGGAAAAAGGGCGTGCTGGGAGAAAATTTCTGGGCCAGCGCACAACTCATGAGTAGATATCTGGCATTGGCAATCAGCGTGATGATCGCCACTTCCAGATATGTGGCCTGTGCCGCAATCAGGGTAAAGGCTGCATATTCTCCGGCGGAAGCGTTATTTAACAGGCTTGCCAGAAAACCCTGCATGGGGGTAAAGCCTGCATGTCTTGCGGCAATTCCCAAAGAAAATGATACTGCGAAATATCCCAGAGCAATGGGAAAGCCGTCGCGGATACCGTCGCAGAAGACTTTCCTGCTGAATTTATCATTCATAATTATGATTCCCTCATCTTTCTGTAAGGCGTCTTTTGACGCACATCACCTATTATAACGCACATTTTCAAAGGAGAAAAGGATGAAAATTAATGAGATAGGTACAGAACAGGAGTATATTTCTGCTTTTTTCACATAAATATGCAATAAGGAAGTTTTAACGGTGGATGACGGATGAAAATCAAATGGAGACAGTGGAAAATCATAATGACCGCAGTACTGGGGGCATTGCTGCTCACAGGCTGCGGTCTGCTTTCGAAAGAGAATGTGAAACTCAGAGATCTGGATTTTACGGTACTCAGTGAAGAAAAAATTCCCGAGGAATTAAAGACTGTAATCGCTGAAAAAGGAACGGAGCCATTTCAGCTGACCTACAGTGATAATCAGAACCTCTATATCAGTATTGGTTACGGTGAGCAGAAGACCGGTGGGTACAGCATTGCTGTGGATGCCCTGTATCTGACGGACGATGCCATTCATGTCAGCACCAGCCTCTTAGGCCCGGATATCACCGGACAAAAGGAAGGCGCAGGGAAACCCTCCACGCCTTACATTGTGTTAAAAACAGAACTTCTGGATAAAACCGTGCTTTATGATTAAACGAATGGTTCTTACAGATCCATCAAAATCTCCCGGCGCCGCCAGCTGATAAAACCATACATATCATTGAAAAAGAAGATGGTGAAATTCACTACAACGGGGATGTATGCCGGGTTTTCCAGGGAAGCCAGCGTCCACAGGATCCATTCCTTTTTTGTAAAATTTTTAAATGGATTTTTCAATTTTTTATCCTCCTGAAATATGATTTAGTTGCCAGCAACAGACTCATTTTCAGGATCCAGGATTGGCAGATTACGCTGACAGCGTTCCCGCAGATAACTGCAGAAAGTAGCGGTAGCCCGGCTCTGACTGCGGCTTTTGTCCCACAGCATTTTTACTTCGCGGGACGGTAGAGGCACATTTAAGGTCAGCGGAACGAGACTGTCGTTTTCAAAAAAGGGAGCTGCCAGAGGCTCCGGCACGAAGCCCACTCCCAGATTGTTCTGGAGCAGAGGGATGACCAGATCGGCGGTAGCTACTTCCATGGCGGGTTCGTAGTCCAGATGCTGTTCAATAAATACCTTCCGGTAATATTCATAGCTGGCGGTGCCGTATCCCAGACCAATGATGGAATGGAGCCGGAATTCTTTCAGCGTCATGGGACGATCAGACAAGGCGGCATAGTCGGGGCCGCCGGCGGGAACCTCCCGGAAAGTCAGCAGATCTTCGCAGGCCAGAGCATCATGAAGTTCAAAAGGGGTTGTCACAACAGCCAGATCCAGCCGGCCGTTCTGCAGAGATTTCAGAATCTCCGGAGTGGTATTGTTCTGGATACGTATTTTGATCTCCGGATAGCCAGTCTGGAAATCATGGAGATTCTGTAACAGAAATAAATGCAGGGCGGTCTCGGTGACACCCAGTTCAATGGTGCCGCTGCACACGTTTTTGTCCCGGCACAGTTCGGCTTCCGCATCCAACAGATGTTGACAGGCGATGGCAACATGGGCATAGAGCCGTTTTCCCTCTTCGGTCAGCCTCAGTCCCCGGGGTTCCCGGAGAAATAAACGGCAGTCCAGCTGATCCTCCAGAATATGAATAATCCGGGTCACATTAGGCTGGCTGCTTTTTAAGACCATGGCAGCCTTGGTGATATTTTCGTATTTTGCGACATAATAGAAAATCTTGTAATATTCAAAACTAATATCCATATAAAAATGATATGCCTCACATATAAACTATATATTTTTAGTATCCGTGTGGATATAGTATAATACGCGGTTGAAAAAAAGTAAACAGAGGAGAAAAGGATATGCGACATTTGATTGATTCACTGGACCTGTCGGTAGCGGAGACGCAGGAAATCTTAGACCTGGCAGACCGGATTGCTGCCGATTCCGCTGCATATGCTCATTGTGCAGATGGAAAAATACTGGCAACCTTATTTTACGAGCCCAGCACACGTACCAGATTATCTTTTGAGACGGCTATGCTGAACCTTGGCGGCAGAACATTGGGATTTGCCGGTGCGGAACAGTGCAGTGCCACGAAAGGTGAGACGGTGGCAGATACCGCACGGGTGGTCAGCTGCTATGCAGATATCATTGCCATGCGGCATCCGAAAGAGGGAGCACCGCTCCGAGCTTCCATGTATTCCCGGATTCCGGTGATCAATGCCGGGGACGGAGGACATAACCACCCGACCCAGACCATGATCGATCTGCTGACCATAAGACAGCGCAAAGGACACTTGGATCATCTGAAGATTGGCTTTTGCGGTGACTTGAAATTCGGCAGAACCGTACACTCTCTGGTGAACAGCCTGGTGCGCTATCCGGGCAATGAATTTTATTTCATTTCTCCGGAGGAACTGAAGGTTCCGGAATATCTGATCGAGGATACTCTGAAACCGGCCAAAGCCCCCTACCATGAGGTATCCAGCCTGGAGGAGACGCTGCCAGAGCTGGATGTGCTTTACATGACCAGAGTTCAGAAGGAACGTTTTTTCAATGAGGAAGATTATATCCGGTTAAAAGATATCTACATTTTGGATCAGGAGAAACTGAATCTGGCGAAAGCGGACATGCCGGTTCTTCATCCGCTCCCAAGAGTGGACGAGATCGCACCGGAAGTGGATGCAGATCCGAGAGCAGCGTATTTTCAGCAGGTATTGAATGGTAAATTTATCCGTATGGCATTGATCTTAAGTCTGTTAGACCTTACGGATCCTGTGACGGGAAAGAAGGTGTTTTTATGTTAAACGTAGAATCCATTCAGAATGGTGTTGTGATCGATCATATTCCCGCGGGAAAGGGAATGGACATCTACAGATTGCTGGAATTGGAATCCAAGACGCAGTCTGTAGCATTGCTGCAATCGGTGAAAAGCCAGAAATACGGCTGCAAGGATCTGATCAAGATTGAGGGCGAGACGTTGCCGGAGCGGTTGGATATTCTGGGATATCTGGACAGTCAGATCACACTGATCGTGATCCGGGACGGAAAAGTTGCAAAAAAGTATCATCCGGTTCCTCCACAAAGACTGGTTAATGTGATAAAATGTAAAAATCCCCGTTGTATTACCAGTATAGAGACGAATTGTGACCACATATTTGAACTGTCACCTTCCGGAAGATATCGTTGCCTGTACTGTAATCAGGAGATGCCTGTAGGAAGGTAATTGTATGTATCGGAGACAGAATCTGCAGGTTACTGAAAGGAATGAGAATTACTATGCAACGTAAATTACACGGACAAATGTCAGAGACGTTTCTGATTGCTGGAATTTTGTCAATTTCCGGCGGATTACAGGATGCTTATACTTATATGTACCGTGGCAAGGTATTCGCCAATGCCCAGACCGGTAATATCGTGTTGCTGGCCCAGAATCTGGTAGACCGGAACTGGTCCGTGGCGCTTCGGTATTTTTCCCCGCTTTTGTTCTTCGCGTTGGGAGTAGCGGCAGCGGAGTGCATCCATATGCGATATCAGAAGGCTCAGAGGATCCACTGGCGGCAGCTGGTGCTTGCTATAGAGATTCTGTTGCTGTTTGCCGTGGGATTTTTCCCGAATGAGATGGATCTGCTGGCCAATGCCATGGTATCTTTCGCCTGCGCCATGCAGGTACAGGCTTTCCGCAAGGTGAACGGTTATGCTTTTGCCAGTACCATGTGTATCGGTAATCTGCGCAGCGGCATGGAATCCCTGTGTGCCTATGGGAAGACGAAGGACAAAAAAATCTTACGGAAATCCGGCAATTATTTTGGAATCATTTTCCTGTTTGCCGTTGGTGCGGCGCTGGGCGGACATATGATCGGCTACATAGGGGCGAGGACCATCTGGATCTCCTGCATCATATTACTGATCAGCTTCCTGTGTATGTTCATTAAAGAAGAAAAGAAGGAACATCCCGAGATCGTACAGGAGGAACGGGAGATTCGTGAAAATCTGCAAAACATCCGCAAAGAAGCAAAAGATGTGGAACATATTCTGGAGGATGATATCCGTTCCCAGATTGAGAAGTAAAAGTAAAAAAACTGCAACGAAAAATATTACAGTGCTTTTACATCGTCCCGTAAAGCACCGGTCATCTCCTGGACAAAAGTAGTCTGGGAGGAAATCTCTTCGGTATTGGCAGCAATGGTTGCTACCTTCTCCGTCATCTCATTCATCCGGTTCACCAGCTCTTCGATGGAAGTCATGCTTCCCGCTACCTTAGGCAGGATTGCTTCCGCTTTTTCACTGTTCTGGGACAGCAGCATCTTGGTGGAATCGGAGAGCTGTCTTATCTCTTCGGCTACGACAGCAAATCCACGACCATGCTCTCCGGCACGGGCAGCCTCAATGGAGGCGTTCAGTGACAGGAGGTTGGTCTGACCTGCAATGGAAGAAATATCGGCATTGCTCTGCTTGTATACATTGATAAAGTCAGAGATCGTCCCCAGAGATTCGTTCAGCTCATTGCACAGATTGGAAATGGACTGAATGTGCTGTGCCAGAGTGGTCGCCTCATTAGCGGAGGCTTCATTGGCAGTATTCAGTTCGCTGATATTGTCACTGAGGGTCACAAAACGCTCCGCAATATCGGCCAGCTTCTGCTGATGGATCTCCTGCTCTGCCTTTTCCTGTTCCCGCAGATGCGTGATGGCCCTGGTCTCTTCTTCCGCAAGGCTGCGAACATAATGAACACAGTTCTCTTTGACATTTACGTTATTGTAAATCGCACGCACCATGTTTTTACAGGTGGAATAACCACAGGATTCACAGTCGCGGTGCTGTTCTTCACGGGTGGTCTTGTTCATGCCATCGAAGATCTCCTTGACCTGTTGTTCGGAAGGTTCCTTGATGGTTACCGCTTTATTCGTATAGTGGCGGATGAAATCCTCCAGTTTCAGACCGGAAAAGCCAGCCATGAGATTCTTCAGCCGCTGATCCGGTGTTTCGTCTGCGGCCCAGGGACTCTTGCTCTTTTTCCCGAAGGGCTTTTTGCCGGAGCTCTGTTCCAGCTTGGAGTTGCGCATCTTGGCCAGAGTCAGCATCACATCATCTGTATTGCGCTCCGGATCGGTGGCAGTACCGTAGATATCCACTGTATGCAGCCTCTGGAGCAGTTCAGGATATCTACCATGAAAGGCTCCTGCTTGTGCTGTTTGATCCGTCCGGCATATTCCCGGAGATAGTGATAAGCCTCGTGCTCACCCTCTACCTGACGGACAATCTGTTCCTTACCCAGAAAATGTTCCACATTTTCTCTCAGGCCGCCGGGCATGGGATAGAGAGAACCGAGACCGTATTCCAGCTCATCCGTGTAAGGCGTGCAGGAATTGTATTCGTTGCCGATCTTTTTCATTAACTTTTCGAAGGTCACATTATAGGATACATAGCCGGCGCAGTTGGGATCGGTGATCTCCAATTTCTTTGCAATACAGGGGCTGATGAAAGCAATCTCATCCGTGACATTCATGTATTTTTTCATGTAAATGGCGGTACACATCATGGGGCTGTGTACGGGAATCATCCGGGGAATCAGCTCCGGAATATATTTTTCCACGTAAGTTACCACAGCAGGACAGGGCTGGGAAATACCGCCTGTGAAATTATGCTCTGTAATATACTTTAAGTATCCCCAGGTGGTAATATCCGCGCCGAAGGATACGCTGCAGATATGGTTCACTCCTTTTTTCTTCAGGTATCCCAGAACTTTCTGATATTCAGTGGGGTAATTGGCAAGAAACGCGGGAGCCAGGATCACAGAGATCTTTTTGCCGGCAGCGAGAGCTGCGAAAAAATTCTCCGTATCATCATAAAAATCTCTTGCCTGATGAGGACAGGCATCAAAACAGGCCCCACAGGCAATACATTTGTCACTGTCTACCATTACTTTACCGGCTTCGGTCGCAATATTGGCAGTGAGTACGGGGCAGGACCGCACACATTTGTTGCAGCCCGTACAGGAAGCGTTGGTATATACTAATTCCATGGTTCACTTCTCCTTTTTTGTGATCTCAATCGCTAATATAAAAGATATATTTTATCAATATTCTACCATATTATGACAAAATGCGCAATTTTGAGCAATAATACATTATCCCATTATTGTAAGAAAAATACCGCGAAGACTGACGGAAAATGACACCTTATAGTATAATAGCAAAGATTGTGTGATGAAAAAATATTCCAAAAAGGATAATCCGGTCATGCTCAGTGGCTATCAGTTCATCCTGGGTGGCATCGTTATGGTGCTGTTGGGATTTGGCATGGGCTGACGGATCCCCCATGTATCCGTCAGCGCATTGCTCATGCTTTTTTATCTGGCATGTATCTCCGCAGTGGCATATTCCTTGTGGGGTATCCTGTTAAAATACAATCCCGTCTCCAAAGTAGCGATTTTCGGATTCACGAACCCGGTATTCGGTGTCCTTCTGTCTGCCTGGTGGCTGGGCGAGGGCTCCGCAGAACTGGGATGGAATGCTTTGCTTGCACTGATTCTGGTATGTATCGGTATCTGTATTTTCAACGTTAAATTTGAGAAGCAGGCGTAAAGCCATACTTTTCCAGATTCACTTTATTACCGATGACTTCAATGCCGTCGGCCCGGAGTCGGTTGGCCTGCTCGTTGGAACCGCCGAAGGCAAAGGCACCGGAGAGTTCCCCTTTGGAATTGACCACGCGGTAGCAGGGGATATGGTCGGGATCCGGGTTCTTGTGCAGGGCATTGCCCACGGCCCGGGCCATCTTCGGTTCTCCGGCCATGGCGGCAACCTGACCGTAGGTGGCGACGCAGCCTTTCGGAATCTTTTTGACGGCTTCATAGATCCGCTTCGTAGGACTGTCGGTGACGAGATCATAGCTTTCTGCGATCATGCGCCGGATGTCCTCATCGGGGATCGAACCATCTAAAATAATGGTGTTCCAGTGCTCTTTGTTCAGATGATAGCCCGGGATGACGGAGGGAAAGGTGCTTCGCCAGAAATCCCGCCAGGCAGGATCGGTCTTCACATTCAGATGCAGACAGCCATCCTTTTCATAAGTCCATAGAAAAGCTTTTTTACTGCCCTTCACACGTACCAGCTGCCAGTTGGGATCGTGGAAGGGCATTTCCATATAAGTATTTGGAAAAGACAATCCGTAGTTCAGCGCTTCCTCTCTTGTTTTCATGTCGTCAGACCTCCTTTTTTCTATTATAACACTCTTTTCTTTTCTATGAAAACATGATAAACTTTTCCGAGAAACAGGTCACGAAGGCGGGTGGTAAAAGCCCGGGAATGGAGACAATATGATACTGATACATGATGGCTACATGATCGATCCCAAGTCGGGCAGAGAGGGCAATTATGATATCCTGATCGACGGTGACAAGATTGTAAAGATTGCGGAAAAGATAGAACCGAGGGGCAAAGTGACCCGGATCAATGCGGAAGGGTTATTGGTGGCTCCCGGGCTGGTGGATGTGCATGTGCATTTCCGGGATCCCGGCTTTACGGCAAAGGAAGATATCAACACTGGTGCAGCAGCAGCAGCAAAAGGCGGCGTGACCACAGTGGTACTGATGGCGAACACGAAGCCTGCGGTGGACAGTGAGGAGACGCTGCATTATATCCTGGATAAGGGAGCGAAGACAGGCATTCATGTGACCACCTGCGCCAATGTGACCATGGGGATGCAGGGAAAACAGCTGACGGATATGAAGAAGCTGGCAGTGGCAGGTGCCGTGGGATTCACGGATGACGGAGTGCCCCTGCTTGATGCGGAACTGGTGCGCCATGCCATGGAGATCTCCGCAGAGCTGGACATGCCCATCAGCTTCCATGAAGAAGATCCGAAATATATCGAGAACAACGGTGTGAACCGGGGAAAGGCCAGCGAGTATTACGGTATCGGCGGTTCTGCCAGAGAGGCGGAGATCGCGCTGGTGGAGCGGGACCTGAAGCTGGCAGAAGAGACCGGAGCCTGCATCGACATTCAGCATATCAGCAGCAAGGAAGCGGTGGAGCTGGTGCGTCAGGCCAAAAAGCGCTGCTCCAATATCCACGCGGAAGCCACTCCTCATCATTTTACCCTGACTGAGGATGCCGTGATCAAGTACGGTACACTGGCGAAGATGAATCCGCCCCTGCGGGAGGAAGCGGACCGTCAGGCGGTGATCCGGGGACTGGTGGACGGCACCATCGATATGATCGCTACGGATCATGCACCCCATACTGCGGAGGAAAAAGCAAAGCCGATCACAGAGGCACCCAGCGGCATTACCGGGTTGGAGACGTCTCTGGCGCTGGGCATTACGGAACTGGTGGACAGAGGATATCTGACCATGAAGCAGCTGTTGCGTCTGATGAGTACCAATCCGGCGGCTATGTACCATCTGGATGCCGGATATCTGGCCGAGGACGGCCCGGCGGATGTGATTCTGATCGATACCGCAGCGGAGTTCACTCCGGAGAAATATGCGTCCAAGGCCACGAATACACCGTTTACCGGATGGAATCTGAAGGGTGAAGTGAGGAAGACCATCTGCGGAGGCAGAATCGTATACGAAGCGTAGAGCCCATGGTAGAGAGCACTTATAAGAGCGCTATAGCGTTATAAATAGAAGAGAAAAGGACAATAACATGAAAAAGAAAATCACAGCAACTGTGCTTTCCCAGAAGGAGATCGCACCCAGAATTTTTGACATGTGGATCGCTACAGATCTGGCTGAACAGGCAAAAGCCGGTCAGTTCATCGGCGTATACCCCAAGGACCGGAGCACCTTGCTGCCCCGTCCTATCAGCATCTGTCAGGTAAGCGACAAAAAGGATGCCCTGCGCATTGTGTACCGGATTGCCGGACAGGGCACCGCGGAATTTTCTTCTTATACAGAAGGAGACAGTGTGGAGATTCTGGGAACTTTAGGCAACGGCTTCCCCACAGAGGCAGCGGAAGGCAAAAAAGTATTCCTTATGGGCGGAGGTATCGGTATCCCTCCCATGCTGGAGCTGGCAAGAGAGCTTCCGGCTTCCGCAGAAAAGCAGATCATCGTGGGCTACCGTGATAACCAGCTGTTCTTAAAAGAGGATCTGGAAGAGAACGGAACCGTATATATTGCCACCGAGGATGGCAGTGTCGGCACGAAGGGCAATGTCATGAATGCCATCGAAGAAAATGCATTGCAGGCAGATGTGATCTTCGCGTGCGGACCGATGCCCATGCTCCGTGCGATCAAAAAATATGCGGAAGAAAAAGAAATCAAGGCCTATATCTCTCTGGAAGAGCATATGGCCTGTGGCGTGGGTGCCTGCCTGGGCTGCGTGGTAAAGACCAAAGAAGTGGATCATCATTCTCATGTGCATAATGCGAGAATCTGCACCGATGGCCCCGTATTTGATGCTGAGGAGGTAGAGATCTGATGAATACACAGACAACGATTGCAGGAGTAACTTTCAAAAACCCCGTAATGACAGCATCCGGAACCTTTGGCTCCGGCATGGAATATGAAGAATTCGTAGATCTGAACCGCCTGGGTGCGGTGGTGACCAAGGGTGTAGCCAATGTGCCCTGGCCCGGCAACCCGACCCCTCGTGTGGCAGAAGTATACGGCGGTATGCTCAATGCCATCGGTTTGCAGAACCCCGGCATTGACGTATTCATGGAGAGAGATATTTCTTTCCTGAAAAAATATGATACGAAGATCATTGTGAACGTCTGCGGTAAGACCGTAGAGGATTACGTGGATGTGGTAGAGCGACTGGGAGACGAACCGGCAGCCAGTATGCTGGAGATCAATGTATCCTGTCCCAATGTCAAGGAAGGAGCCATTGCGTTTGGACAGAAAGCAGATGCTCTGTACAATATTACTTCCGAACTGAAAAATCATGCAAAACAGCCCATTATCATGAAGCTGAGCCCTAACGTAACGGACATTACGGAGATGGCAAAGGCAGCGGAGGCAGCAGGCGCAGATGCCCTGTCCCTGATCAATACCATCACCGGTATGAAGATCGACATTCACCGCAGAAAATTCGCCATTGCCAACAAGACCGGCGGCATGAGCGGCCCTGCCATCAAACCCATCGCTGTCCGTATGGTCTATCAGGTGGCACAGGCGGTACAGATCCCCATTATCGGTATGGGAGGTATTGCCACGGCGGAGGATGCCATGAATTTTGTGGATCCCTATACTACCGTGAAAGTAGTGGAGGGCATCGAGGATTACATGCGTACCTACCATGTGGAGAATCTGACCGATCTGATCGGTGCAGTGCAGTAAGATACAGAGAACAGAATACGGTATAAGTACACAGAGACCTTCATATATATAGATATATCTGTATATATGGAGGTCTTTTATTGTGGAGCTGATCAAGAGAAATATACATATGGACCGGGTAAAACGATCCACTGTCATACAGTTTACCATGGAGGAGGATCTGAATCTTCCAGAGGATAAACCGGACATCAGTACCCTGAACCTGGAAAAGGGAGAAGTTGTCATCGAGGAGATCCGGCCCGGTACGGATGAGGTGACGGTACGGGGAAAACTGGGCTATGCCATTCTGTATCATACGCAGGAGACAGGGAGCAATCTGGTGCTTTTAAGCGGTGCACTGCCCTTTGAAGAAAAAATTCATATGGAGGGAACGTTGCCGTCAGATACTGTAGCGGTGAATGGAACTGTAGAAGATTTCACGGTAAATATGATCAATTCCCGGAAGCTGAATCTGCAGGCATTGCTGCTTCTCACGGCCCGGATCGAAGAGATTTACGATGAAGAACTGCCCGTGGGAATCCAGGGAGGCAGCGCCGGAGAAGGTGTGGAATACCGGATCTCGCCCATGGAGGTGACGGAGCTTTCCATCTGCAAGAACGATATTTTTCGCAAAAAAGAGGAGATTCCGCTGCCCTCCAGCTATCCGAATATTTACCAGATCCTCTGGAGTAATGTGTCACTGCGGGATGTGGAATTCAAGCCACAGGAAGAGAAACTGGCAGTGCAGGGAGATATTCAGGTCTTCGTTCTCTATGAGGCAGAGGGGGAGGAGCGGTCTATTCGTTCCTATGAGACGACAATTCCGCTGAATGGCACTCTGGAATGTCAGGGATGTCGGGAGGAATTGCTGCCGGACATCCGGTATTCACTGGTAAGACAGGAACACGGACAGCCAGAGCTGACGATCCAGCCGGATCTGGACGGGGAAGAGAGAATCCTTGGGCTGGAATGTGCTCTGGAACTGAATATCCGTCTCTATGAGGAAGAGCAGATCGATATTTTAAGAGATATTTACGGCGTGACAAAAGAAGTGATCCCGGACACCAGAGATGCCAGCCTGCGTCAGCTGCTGGCCAGAATCACAGGCAAGACAAAAGTGACGGATCACAGAAAGACCGATATCGGCTCACCGGTACTGCAGGTGTTGCACAGTGAGGGAATCGTGACGATCGATCATCAGGAGACCACAGAGGAAGGAATCCGCCTGCAGGGCAGCATTGATCTTACAGTGTTGTGCATTACGGAAAATGATGAGACTCCTTATGTGAGTACCAGAGAGCAGATTCCGTATGAATATACCCTGAATGTGCAGGGAGTGACGGGAACGGATCAGGCAGAGGTACACAGTGAAATGGAGCAGCTGCAGGTGAATCTGCTGGAGGGAGAGGAACTGGATGTAAAGGCTGTTCTTTCCTTTTCCACGACCGTGATGAAGAATATTCCGTTAGAAGCCATCGAAGGGGTGGAAGAGCAGGAAATCGACAGTAATGTGCTGGCCGGACTGCCCAGTGCGGTGATCTATATTGCGGCACCGGGGGATGACCTGTGGAGCATCGGCAGGAAATATCATATGCCGGTGAAGACTGTAAGAGAATTAAACGCGCTGGAAAGCGATGAATTACGCCCGGGGCAGAAGGTGCTGCTGGTAAAAGGTCTGGCCTGATACAGTTCGGAAAAGAAAAACCATGTTGTACATGGATGCGTTCTGTGGCATCGGTACAACATGGTTTTTCTATAGGAAAGTCTGTCGAGAATACGACATTATTTTTCTGTGGTCAGTCCGGCATCTGCTGCCAGCTTGTCGAATTTCTCCATAACAGCATCATAAGTCTTCTGGGAGATCTCGGGAAGAGAACCGCCCCAGGTCTTCTCAGCCTGTGCGTAGCCCTTCTTGAATGCCTCGCGCATGGACTCGATCTTGTCCGGGTCACCGCCGGTCAGAGCATTGGCAAACTGAATGATACGGTCGGAAGTCTGGTTCACACCCCAGTAACCGTCCTCGGCGATATCTGCCTGCGCCTGTGCCTTGGTAGCAGGATCTACGGTGAAATTACCGGAACGTAAAAAGGACCAGATGTCATTGGCATTGCCGTAGGTGTTAGCCTGCTTGCCCATCATCTGTTCTACCAGAGAACGAAGCTGACTGGCACGGTTTTCCGCATCTGCCTTTAATTTGTTGACCAGATTGGTATCCGGTGTATAGGTTTTCTTCGTGGAAGAAGTCTTGGCAGCGGTGCTGTGCTCATAGATGACACCGGTATCTTCCGCGGTAGTTGTAGTTTTTGCTTCCTCTGCGGAAGTTTTCTCTTTTGCTGCACTTGTGCTGTTATAGCTGTAGGCTGCAGCGGCCTGGGTTGATGTAACTCCGTTTACGCTCATAGTTTCCTCTTTTCCGGTACGGTTCTGCTGTCCGTACCTGTTGTCATCCTTGACTATACATGTTTTAACCTTCTGAGGGTTTTTGGTTTCACCTGTTATATCGTCCCCGGACAGAGGATACTTTAGAGGATTTAGAGAAAAACAGGGGAAAAATCTATGGAAAAATCTATGGAAAGAACCGCACTCCATTGACAAAATACGCAGGATTGTATAAAATTAAGTACAATTATTGTATACACGCTATTCAGAGGCATGTAGTTTTGGAATAGCGCCCTAACGTATTGGAGACAAAAATGAACGAATATCGGATAAAAGCGTATGCCAAGATCAATCTGGGGCTGGATGTGGTCAGAAGACTGGAGAATGGTTACCATGAAGTGAAGATGGTCATGCAGACTGTAGGAATCTATGATGTGCTGGACTTTGAGAGAACAGACGGTGGGATCGTGATAACCACAGATTCCGGTGAACTGCCTACGGATGAGAATAATCTGATCTACAAAGCGGCAAAACTGATGATGGAGACTTATCCTATCAGTGGAGGCGTGAAGATCCATCTGGAGAAGCATATTCCCATAGCAGCGGGCATGGCCGGCGGCAGTACGGATGCAGCAGCTACCTTAAAAGGAATGAACCGTCTGTTTGATCTTGGGTGCACACTGAAGGATCTGATGGAACTGGGGGTGAAGATCGGTGCGGATGTTCCCTATTGCGTCATGGGCGGAACGGCGCTGGCTGAGGGAATCGGCGAGAAACTGACACCGCTTGCTCCGGCACCGGACTGCTATGTACTGGTGGCAAAGCCCGATATCAATGTTTCCACCAAATACGTGTACGAACATCTGGATGCTCAGGAGATCGTGAAACATCCTGATATTGACGGTATGGTGGAAGCCATCGCTGAGGAAAGCTTACAGGGAATCCTGGACCGGATGGAAAATGTGCTGGAGACGGTAACCGTCAGTGCATATCCTGTAATCCAGACGATCAAGGACCGTATGAAGGAGCTGGGAGCCATCAACAGTCTGATGAGCGGAAGCGGTCCCACGGTATTCGGTATTTTTGTAGAGAAGGACATGGCCCGCAGGGCATATGATAAATTAGAGGAGGAACAGCTGGCAAAGCAGATTTTCCTGACGGAATTTTGTGAGTAATGCCAGAGTAGAGGTATGCAGGATAATTTACAGGTGACAATGGATGAATTTCTGCCACTCAGAGATGTGGTGTTCAATACTTTGCGGCAGGCCATTTTGACGGGGGAACTGAAGCCGGGAGAACGACTGATGGAAATCCATCTTGCCAACAAGCTGGGAGTCAGTCGTACGCCGATCCGGGAAGCCATCCGTAAGCTGGAACTGGAGGGACTGGTGACCATGATCCCCAGAAGAGGAGCAGAAGTGGCTCAGATCACGGAGAAGAGCATGAACGATGTCCTGGAGGTCCGCAGGGCCATGGATGCGCTCTGCGTGGAGCTGGCGTGTGACCGGATCACTCCGGAGGAATTACAGGATCTGAAAAAGGCCTGCGATACCTTTGAAGCGGCGGTGAAGACCGATGACATTAAACAGATCGCACAGGCGGATGTGGCATTGCATGACATCATTGTACAGGCCACGGGGAACCAGCGCCTGATCCAGCTGGTCAACAACCTGTCCGAGCAGATGTACCGTTATCGTTTTGAGTATATCAAGGATTTCAGCCAGCATGAGCGCCTGGTGGAGGAACACAAGGTCATCTATGAGAGCATCGTGAAAAAGGATAAGGAAACGGCATCCAATATGGCCAAGGTGCATATAGATAATCAGAAAAAGGCGATCATCCGCCAGATCCGTCTGGAACGGGAGAAAAATAAATAGATTTCAAAAGTATAATCTGTCCGGAAAGCGGTAATGATTTCCATAGAACCGAAACGGTAATTTATGGAAAGAGGAATGCTGATGGATAGATTATATGTTTCTTATGAAAAATATCGCAGGATGATTGCAGAAAAGAAAATATTACACCGGCTGGTGCAGGGAGTCCGGATACTGACTGTGGCACTGGCCTGTTACGGCTGGTGGGGCG
>ENA-ORPF01001507-ORPF01001507.1-human-gut-metagenome-genome-assembly--contig:-NODE-1507-length-18514-cov-5.141015_pt1 | contig 18514 bp, 15 predicted proteins | sample MGYA00242140_ERZ509070 | MGnify/ENA primary metagenome ERZ509070 (study PRJEB26280, sample SAMEA2338713) | human gut metagenome | biome: human gut; feature: human-associated habitat; material: faeces... | reverse complement strand
GAGACCGGGATACTTTCTTTGCCATCACACAGTTATTGAAAATTGATAACATCTGGATCTGATTGATTGGTCCATCATTCAGCTGATTTCTGAGTGCTGCAATCTGTTTTGGTTTGATAAATCCTGTGTCGCAGATATATTCGTAAATCCATCCCTGTACTTCCTTATCGATGTAAGAGATATCTACAGCAACCGTGAATTGAAGCTTTTTGTTATCTACCAGATCAAGAAGTTCAGGAATCAATTCTGTCAGGCGAATGTAACGCTGAATCTGTTTAGAACTTTCTCCAACTTGCTCTGCTAATACATCCCTAGATACAGTTCCTATTAAATTCTGGTCATTTTGGCCAGAATTACTTTTTGGTCTTCCTGCTTGTCTTTTCATAGCTGCTAATTTCATCTTATAAGCAAAAGCTTTCTCACTCGGCAACAGTTCCTCTCGCTGAATGTTAGCGTCCACCATCGCCACAATGGCATCATCATCCGATAATTCTCTTACGATTGCCGGAATAGTCGTAAGTCCTGCAAGCTGTGCTGCATGCATTCTTCTGTGACCGGATACCATTTCATATTCTTCATTTTCATCCATGCGAAGCAGTACCGGAGTCAGTACTCCATTGATCTTTACACTTTCAACCAGATCCTGCATCTTTTCATCATCCAGCACCTTGAACGGATGATTCTTAAACGGATGGATCTTACTAATTTCTATCTCCATTGCTGACTCTTCATTTACCACACCAAGCAGTTCATCAATACTTGCCAGTTTAATCTTTTCGCCACTTCTATTTTTCATTACTCAAAACCTCCTGTGTCAATTTCATATATGCCTCGGCAACTTTTCCTTTCGGACAGTGCATGTAAATACTTTTTCCCTCTGCACTGGTCTCAGCTGCTTTTACAGACATCGGGATCACATTTTCAAATACTTCAATCTGGCTTCCGTAGGTTGTATGTACTCTCGATGCAATGTCTCTTGCGTAATTGGTTCTGAAATCTACCATAGTCAGGAGAATGCCCTCAATCGCCAGTTTCCGGTTCAGTCTTTTCTTTACTGTAAGAATGGTCTTGATCAGCTGCTGAAGTCCTTTAACAGGCAGATATGCGGCCTGTACAGGTATCAGCACAGAATCAGAGGAGACCAGTGCATTGATTGTCATCATACCAAGGCTTGGCATACAGTCGATCAGGATATAATCGTATCGGCATCTTATCGCATCGATATATTCCTTCATGATCATTTCTCTGCTCATAACATTTCCCATCGTTACTTCCAGGGCAGAAAGCTCAATATTTGCCGGAAGTAGATCTACATTTTCCTGGTGATGTAAGATACCATCTTCCAGAGAGATTTCTTCTTCGTTGATGACATCCATCATGATCGTTGCCAGTGTGATGCGAAGATCATCCGGTTCCTCATATCCAAGACTTGCTGTTAAACTTCCCTGTGGATCCGCGTCAATCAGCAACACTTTCTTATCTTCTCTTGCCAGTCCAATGCCTACATTTACGGTTGTGGTGGTCTTTCCAACGCCGCCTTTCTGGTTTACTACGGATATAACTTTACACATGATTTCTTCCTCCTTTAACTTTCCCATGATTCTTTTTTCCATAATTTCAACAGTGCCAGTATTTCCCGCTTCATCATTGCCGGTGTATAGGAATTCGGAAAATACTTATGTAGCTGTTCGTTTGTGAAAGCCACTCTTGTGATTTCACCCTTTTTAACCTCACACATGATTTCTTCCATCTTTTCCAGTGACAACTGCTTTTCTTTACTCATTTGCCGGATCCTCTGGGCCTGTGAGAGTGATGGGATTGCCTGTGCATACTCCATTGCTACAAGCAGTTCCTTTTGCTCTTTTTCACTTAATGCAGCTATCTCTACAGCCGGACAAAAAGAAATGATCTCATCATCCAGTTTCTGCAGCATTTCCGGTATCAGTTTTGTCAGTGAGATATAACGCTGCACTTGTTTTGGGCTATCACCACAATCTTCACTGATGATTTCTATTGCCCGCTTTCTTGGTGTTTTGTGGTCAACTTGGCTCTTTTTTCGACCACTTTTTCTTTTTAATACGTCATTCTTCAGTTTGTAAGCAAAAGCTTTTTCACTGTAGCTGATCCGTTCTCTGTGAAGATTAGAATCTACCATGCTTAAAATGGAATCATCTTCACTTAATACCCGGATGATTACTGGTACTTTACGGTATCCCAGTTTCTCCGCAGCATGTTTTCTTCTGTGACCGGATATGATCTCATAGTATCCATCCGGTACTGGTCTGACGATTAGCGGATTTAAAATTCCATACTTCTCAATGCTTTCCTGCAGAAGAAACATTTCCTTATCATCTTTTACCTGAAACGGGTGCTCTTTGAACGGACGAAGACGCTCAATCTCAATTTCTATGATTCTTTCTTCGTTTTCTCCTGATTGTCTGTTTGGCTCAGTCATCTTGACTCCTTTCCTCCAGGATTCAGGAAATAAAAAATGCCTGCCTGGAACTTTTATAGATAGTAAAGTTCCAAACAGACATTGCTGTTTGACCATTAGCTGTAGCTAATAGAATTAAATACTGTTTCAGCTAATTCATGTTTGCAGGTTTGGGAGAGATTGTTTCTTTTCCCGCCTTTTCTCTGATTTACATCCCCGAATAAGGGGTGACAACGGAGCGGAACCCAAATGTTAGCTGGACTTCTTAAAACCCATGTTTGCAAACCGGTAATTTTGATTAGCTGTCAGCTAACAAAAATCGGATTGCGTTAGCTGGAAATTGATCATTTTGAATGGAATTTTGTGTCACGAACGTGATTTGAAAATAACAAAAGCGTTCGTTGTCAGCTAATCCAGCTAACATTTTCGAACGCTTTGAAGCCCGTCGCCAAGAGGATTTGAACCTCCGACCCCTCGCTTAGGAGGCGAGTGCTCTATCCAGCTGAGCTATGACGACACATGCCGCAAACCCTTGATTTTACTGGGTTTCTGGGATTTTTCCCTTCGGCCATATATAAGATTATCAACTCTTTTTCGAGTTGTCAATCTACAGATTTTTTTGATTTGGTAACATTAGAACGTTCCCCAATTTGGGGAATGCTTTGTTGTCACCCTTAGCATTTTTCAGAATAGATTCGAACTGAAAGTTGTTTTTCATTTTTTCCCTTTGGGGAATGCCTCGGCTTTCTCTTAGGAGGAAAACTCTCTATCTAAATGAGATACAGGTATAATATTTTTATAGTTTTGTCATTTTTATTAACTCCTTCACAAAAATAAGTTAACTTAAAGTCCTTTTTTATTAAGTTAAATGCATTTTAATTAACTAAAATTATAATTTAAATCAATTTTTATTCATTTTAAGTGAATTACTTAACTAATTTTATTGAATTAGCTTATTTTATTTACTATAATTTATTTGCATAAACAAATTTAAAGGAGGAAAATAATGCTGAATATCGAATTAAATGATTTAATTAAACAAATAATTACCACACAAGCAGAATCACAAACTATCGAAGTAAAAGCAGCTCATGGAGGAACACCAAAACGTTTATATGACACTCTTTCTAGTTTTTCAAATCAGGATGGTGGTGGAATTATTGTATTTGGATTAGATGAAACACAAAACTTTAAACCAGTAGGTGTCTATGATTTACAAGACCTACAGAAAAAAGTAACCGAACAATGCAATCAGATGATTCCTCAAATCCGCGCTATTTTTACAATTACTGAATACGAAGGCGTCAATATTTGTAGTGCAGAAATTCCCTCTATCGATATCACAAATCGCCCGTGTTACTATGCTGGTGCAGGTAAAGTCAAAGGTTCTTATGTGCGAGTTGGAGATGCTGATTTACCAATGACAGATTATGAAATCTATAACTTCGAATCCTTTAAATCACATGTACACGATGATGAAAGGCCCATTGATCGAGCTACTCTTTCTTTATTAAGGGAAAATGACATCAATAATTTTATTCTACAAATGAAATTAAATCGGCCAGGATTTTCAAAATTATCCGAAAATCAAGTTTATGAATTACTATCAATCACACGTAATAATATTCCCACACTAGCATCCGTTTTAAATTTTGGAATCTATCCACAAGGACTATTACCGCAATTAGCTATTACCGCAATCGTTGTTCCAGGAGAAACGATTGGCGACATCACTAGCGATGGAATACGTTTTCTAGACAACAAAAGAATTGAAGGCACTTTATCAGAAATGTTGGATGAAGCCATAGCTTTTTGTAAAAGAAATATAAAAGTTCAAACAATCATCAATCCAAACAATGGTAAAAGAGAAGATAAAACAGAATATCCTATCAACGCTATAAGAGAAGCCATTTTAAATGCGTTAATTCATCGTGATTACAGCATTTATACGGAAGGTACCCCTATCCAAATTTGCTTCTTCACAAACCGCTTAGAAATACATAGCCCTGGAAGCCTATACGGAAGAATGACAATTTTTGATTTAGGCAAAGCTAGACCCGATTTAAGAAATCCTGCACTTGCTACAATGTCTGAATTTTTATTAAAGACTGAAAACAGATATTCTGGTATCCCAACAATACGTAGAGAAATGAAGGAATATAATTTACCTGAACCTGTATTTGAAAACAAAAGAAATGAATTTGTTGTTACTTTATATAATAATCAACATACCTCAAACGACAATGAAGATATTGACTTAATACGTTTTTGTAAGTCACCAAAATCAAGAAAAGAAATTGCTGAATATTTAGATATTAAAACAACATCTTTTGTGACAAAAGAATATATTCAACCACTAGTTGATGCAGGTAAACTAAAATTGACAATTCCTGACAAGCCAAAAAGTAAAAATCAAAAGTATTATTCTGATTAAAAGAGAATACAAAAAAGCGTTGAAGTCAAACGATTTCAGCGCTATTTTTAACTCAATATGGCGTCCCAGATAGGAGTCGAACCTACGACCTTTCGCTTAGGAGGCGAATGCTCTATCCAACTGAGCTACTGGGACATATCATGATTTTAACACAATTCTGTAAAATCAACGATTGTTTTTACATGGTTTTTTTCAAACACCTTTTGATTGTTTGGATTTACTAAACCAATACACTCAATATTTAATGATCGAGCTGTATTGATCGCATACATCGAATCCTCAAATACAATCGCACTTTCTGCAGTTGTATTTAAATCTTTCAATACATACTCATAGATATCCACTTCTCTTTTTGACATCTTCAATTCATCTGCTGAATATACATTCTCCATATATTCCAACATACCAAGTCGATCTAATACTTTTTCAGATAATGCCCTTGTGTTTGATGTTAATACAGCCATCTTTTTATTTTCTGAAGCACACTTCTTTATATAATCCAAAGCACCCTTCTTTGCCTCAATATGATACGCATATTGATTCAAGATATCTTCATTTACTTCATTGAACATCCAAGCCTCATCTTGTTTAGTATGAAATCTTTCTTTAATGTATGTTAAAACTTCCGAAAATTTCATCGTAAAAAAGATTTGACGAGCCTCTTCCATACTCATATACAAATCCATCTTTTTAAATAAACGAATGATGGCATCTTCCCATACGTGCATCGATTCAATTAATGTATCATCTAAATCAAAAAGTATTGTTTCCATATTTCACCTAAATGGTGCGCCTGACAGGTCTCGAACCTGCAACCGCCAGAATCGGAATCTGATACTCTATCCAGTTGAGCTACAGGCGCACTACTTGATAATTATAGCCTAAATTAGTTTCATAATCCATTAAAATGTGGTATAAAAGTTAAGGTATATTTTAGGAGGAGAATATTTTTCATGGCAAAACGAATTATTCAAGTTGAAGAAAAAGTACCCGCAAATCTGCTGATACCATTAAGTATTCAACACATGTTCGCAATGTTTGGAGCCAGTGTATTAGTACCATTCTTATTCGGTATTAACCCAGCTATCGTACTATTCATGAATGGTATCGGAACATTGTTGTTTATTTTTATCACAAAAGGAAAAGCACCAGCCTATTTAGGAAGTAGCTTTGCCTTCATTGCTCCCGCAAATATCATTATCGCAAAATTTGGATATCCATACGCATGTGGTGGATTTGTTGTGGTTGGTTTTTGCGGATGTTTATTGGCAATGATCATCAAGAAATTTGGAACTAAATGGATTGATATCGTACTACCATCTGCCGCGATGGGACCCGTTGTTGCATTAATTGGTCTAGAATTATCTTCATCTGCTGCAAATACAGCTGGAATTCTAGGAGATAACATTGACCCTAAAAACGTGATTGTTTTTGCGGTTACACTTGGTATGGCCGTAATTGGAAGTGTATGCTTCAAAAAATTCTTAAGCGTCATTCCAATCTTAATTGCCGTAGTTACAGGATATTTAACTGCTGTTGCCGTAGGCATTGTAGACTTTACTCCTGTATTAGAAGCAAGCTTTATTTCAATTCCAAACTTCCAAGCACCAAAATTCAGTATGGATGCCATTCTAATGATGCTTCCCGTATTATTAGTTATCGCATCGGAACACATTGGTCACCAAATCGTTACAGGTGAAGTTGTAGGAAGAAACTTAATCAAAGATCCAGGACTACATCGCTCTTTATTTGCAGATAACTTCTCAACAATGATTTCAGGTTTAATTGGATCTGTTCCAACTACAACTTACGGAGAAAACATTGGAGTTATGGCGATTACTGGCGTATACAGCGTACAAGTTATTGCTGGAGCTGCCATCCTATCCATCATCTGTTCATTCATTGGTCCATTATCTGCATTGATTCAAACAATTCCAAATCCAGTTATCGGTGGAATCAGTTTCTTACTATACGGTATGATTGGTACAAGTGGATTAAGAATTCTTGTCGACCAAAAAGTAGATTATGGAAAAAGCGTAAACATGATCTTAACATCCGTTGTATTCGTTGTTGGACTTAGCGGAGTAACAATTCACTTAGGAAATATTTCCTTATCAGGAATGGTACTTGCTTGTATCACAGGAATGATCATGTCTTTACTATTCTATATCTTTGAAAAATTCCATTTATTAAATGAAGAAGCATAAACTAAAAATTGTCATCATTCACGATGACAATTTTTTTAGTGCTTTGCATCATAATAAATCGATGCTTTTACTTTTTCTGTGTGTTCTTTACCACAAAGCTTTTCTAGAATCGCAAACGCAAACTCAATACTTGCTGCTGCACTTACACCCGTAATGATGTTTCCGTCTGTAACGGCATATTCATATTGATATTCGCCACCAAAATCTTCATCCATATCTTTAAAACAAGTATATTTCTTACCTTTTAAGATACCCTCATGACCTAAGATTGTTGGAGAAGCACAAATAGCTGCCAATACTTTATTTTCGGCAAACTCATGAGCTAATTTTAATACTTCTTCATTCTTTTCTAGCTTTTGATAATGTGGACCACCAGGTAAAACTAAACAATCCACATCACTAAAGTCATATTTGTTCATTGGAAACACACTCGAATAGGTTACGCCAAAACGACCTGTAACCTGTTCCTCATTGTTGACACCAATCATATCCACATCAAGTCCACCACGTCTAAGTAAGGCAATTGGACCCATAGCTTCTAATTCTTCAAATCCATTTTCTAACAAAACTGCAACTTTCACGTTCATCACCTCTTAAAATAATTATACAACAGAGTATAATAATTGTGAAAGGTTGTGATTATATGAAAGAAACAAAAACAGAAGCTATCTCATCGGCAATTCTATGCATTTTATCTGGCTTAGTCTTATGCATATTTAACGTCTCCATATTAACAACAATTACGCGAGTTATTGGATGTATCTTTTTAGTCATTGCGATTCTATTTCTATATACATATTTCAAGAAAAGAAATAGTACAACACTAACAACTCTTGTATTAGGCATATTCTTATTGTCTGTAGGCCTATATATGAGTTTTGAACCAAAAAAATTCATTAGTATTTTACCTATGCTTGTAGGAATTCTATTGATTATTAATTCCCTATCTCATTTTCAAAAAGTATTACTCTTAAAAGATAATGGTTTTGAACAATGGAAAGTCAATCTTGCCGGAGCTATCTTTATCTTAGTTGTCGGAATTGTATTACTTATGAAACCCATTCAATCCTTAGACTTTATTTTCTCTTTAACTGGATTCTTCCTTGTACTAAATGGAATTCTTATCTTTTTAGATCAATATTTCATCCAAAAAACGAATTTATAAATCGAAGCACACCCTGCTCATTATTTGTATAGTCGCTAATATATTTAGCGGCTTTTTTTGCCTGTGCACTCCCATTTCTCATCGCAACTCCATATCCACAAGAGGCTAGTAAATTCACATCATTTCCGTTGTCTCCAAAAGCCATTACACAATCTATAGAGGTGTTTTTCTTCCTACAAATGAATTGAATAGCTTCAAGCTTCCCAACATCCTTCTTGCATAATTCAGTTCCGAGTCTTCCAACATCATAAAACCGATATTCTGGATGCTGTTTTAAGATTGATTTTTTTAATTTCAAGATTGGAAGTCCCGCAAAACACACCTTATCATATAAAGGTACCTCTAAAGATATACTCTTCTCAAATTCAGTCTCTCTTAATGCTTTTATATAATGCTCATCAAAGGGAATTGCTGAAGCAAGCTTTTTTAATCCATTCATAAATGATATATCAAACATCGAATAACGACCATTTTGCCAAACATAACTAATCATATGATGTTTCTTTGCTTCTTCTACCAATTCTTTTACTTCGTCTTTTGAGAGTCGCGTAAAACACTTTATTTTCCCATCTAAAAAATCATGTATTTCTAAACCGTTCGAACTTGCTACAAAACCATTGTATTCTCTTAGTTTTAGTTTTTCGATAACTTCATCCAACTCTTCATAAAACCTTCCAGTCACAATCCCAACTACAATACCTTTTTGTTCAAGTTCAATTATTTTATAAACTGTATCTTTATCAATATGTTTATGTGAATCATATAGTGTTCCGTCTAAATCAAATATTAATAATTTATTTTTCATAACCGTTTATCCTATGTTTAGTAATTGATGCTTTAAATCATTTTTGGTATTGATTATATATGTTGCATTATGAGAACAGTTAAACACAATATCATGTGGGTTGATATTATATCTGTTTAAACATGCGGTAATTTTTTCATGATTGTTTTCAGACAGTGTCGTGAAAAATACCAACTTTGCTCCGTAGTCTTGTAATTGCTGTAGCCGTGCAGAGTGTTTGTAATATATCTCATAATTAACAGAATCCTTGCGCTCAATTAATTCATCAAAGTTAATTAAATAGGTTCCAAGCATACATTTTAGGTTTGCCCAACTACTGTCGTTCGCCCAATTTTCATATGTGTCAACATTGTAGTAACTGATGATTTTACTTTCTGTTCCTAGAAGATATGACATGATGTGGCTAATATACAAGTGGTCTGCAATGGTAGCAATAGAAGATAGCGATTCATAAGCATGGATAAATAAATCCGCGTCATCGATACCATAAACACCTAAACAAATGGTGTCAGATTTTACACGTTTTTCAATTAAATCAAGCACACAATTGGCGCCCATTTTCAATGCGAAGATGGGTGATATGCTCCCCATAGAGTAGACAAGCAGAGAGTAAAAATCTGCAACTACTTCGGATGGGGAGCATTCTTATGTCAGTAATGAATTATGTGAGTTCGGAAATAAAAATCATTGCGGTAAAACACAGTCTCGTCGGAACCGAAAGTCTCAATCAGTCCGCAGCGAGATTTGGCGTGAGCCGGAGCACACTACAAAAATGGCTGTTAAATTATGAAATGTTTGGCACGGAAGGTCTATGCCATCGGGTCGGAAACCATCACTACTCCAAGGAGATCAAGCGCGAAGCGGTAGAAGCCTATTTGTCCGGGCGGATGAGTGAAGAGGAAATCTGCAAAAAATATCAGATTCGGTCGAGAACACAGCTTGAGAAGTGGGTTTCGTTGTATAATGGCCAAAAAGAGTTCCGTCCCGCGGGCGGAGCCAGGAAGGGTACATGTATGGCCAGGATCAGCGGAGAAGAAAAAGAGAAGGCGGTGGAATTCTGCATCGCCCATGACAGGGACTACGCCCTGACAGCAGAGCGCTTCGGATTTACATACCAGCAGATCTATGGGTGGGTGCGGAAGTATCACGCGGCGGGTCTCAACAGTCTGCGAGAGGATCGGGAGTGCTCCAGAGAACTTTCCGACTGGGTCATTGAGAATAAGCATCTCAAAGCGGTCAATCTTGAGCTGGAAATGGAGGCTGTGCTGCATCGGAAGCTTCAGCAGTACCGACACCAAGGCCGCAGTTCGCCGGATCTCAGCGGCGTGCGGCAGGCTGCCGCGTATCAGGCCATCAAAGAATTGCACGAGGAACACAGATGGCCTGTTTATAAGCTCTGCGCTGCGGTAGGCGTCAGCAAGGCCGGATATTATAAATGGCTCAACCGCGCCGTGAGCCAAAAGCAAACGGAGGACGAGAAACTGGCCGGGCTCATTACCGAGATTTATCAGACCCAGCGCGGTATTCCCGGATACCGGCAGATGAAGATCATTTTGGAACGCCGCTATGGGCTAAAGTGCAACTTGAAACGGATCTACCGTCTTATGCGCGTGCTTGGACTGCGGTCTGTATGCAGGAAGAAAAAGCGGCGGTATCAGAAGAAGACCCCGGCGGAATACACCGCGGAAAATATTTTGAACAGGGAGTTTTCGTCTGACCGGCAGAATGAGAAATGGGTGACTGACATAACAGAACTCAAATACGGCTCTGGCAGCAAGGCATACCTGAGTGCTGTGCTGGATCTGTACGGAAGGAATATCGTTGCGTTCTCCCTGAGCCGCCGCAATAATACACCTCTTGTGCTGGACACCTTCGAGCAGGCGTTTCAGAAATATCCGGACGCAAAACCGCTGCTGCACAGCGACCGGGGCGTCCAATATACCAGTCGTTCCTTCCGAAAAGAAATGAAACGCGCCGGCGTGTGCCAGAGTATGTCCCGCGTGGGACGCTGCCTTGATAACGCCCCAATGGAGGGATTCTGGGGCATCCTAAAAACAGAAATGTATTACCTCTATCATTTCGAGGATTACGAAACTCTGCGGAAGACGATCTGCGCATATATTGACTTTTATAACAATGACAGGTACCAGAAAAAGCTTGGCTGTATGACACCGGCGGAATTCATCGCAGCTTCAGCAAAATAATAACGCAGAGAATCCTACATGTTATAGAATCCTCTGCATAGTTTTTATTTCTTGCTTTGTCTACTTGACAGGGAGCAGTTCAGACTGCTCACGCACGACGATATAGTCCGAGAAGGCGGCGCTTGTGCCGGTCATGTTCTCGCAGAACTGCTCCTGGCCGTTACGGCAGTAGTAGCAGCTTCCGCAGTGCTCATTGTAATAGTAGACAACGCGGTCGCCGACTTTAAGCCCCTTGCAGGTCGCTGCCGGGCCAAGTTCGGTAATGACGCCGGTCGCCTCATGTCCGATGGGGGTACCCTCGTCTCCTTCAAACAGGAAGTCCAGTTCTGCACGCTTGAAATGCAGATCAGAGCCGCAGACGCCGCAGTAGGCCACCCGGATTTTGAGCTCATCTGCGCGCTTGATCTCCGGTTCCGGTGCTTCGACCATTTTCAGCGTACCGTTTCCAAAATAACGAATGCTGCGCATAGTTGTGTTTCCTCCCTTTCGTCGATCAAGTGTGTGTGGAATCTTGCTGTTTCCATGATACCGGATTGTCCGGGGCTTTGCGCTTTATATTTCAACCTTTTCCCACCCAAAAATACAAAAGCGCGTCAAAATATGCCGGCGGTTTTTGTGCATATTCACAATTTTGCATACGCCATTGTGAAAAATGCATGGTGGAAGTGCGAAAATTATACCTTTGAGGGTTAATTTTTTACACATGATTTCGGAAATCATAAATTAATGTACAGTTTCGTGCGACCTTCTGAACGAAATCAGGGCAATTCCAACAAAAAGCTTGGAATTGCTCGCGGAATATGGTAAAATATCTGACATCAGTAAAAAAGCAACGGGAGGCTGTCATGATTCAGGTCCTGATTATTTCATCCCTGTATTCGCAGACGCAGCATCTGCGCCGCATCCTTCTGGGGCAGGCCGGGCACATTCAACTGTGCGGAACGGCGGACAACAGTGTGCTCGGAATGTCGCTGATCGAGTCGCTGCACCCGGACGTTGTGATCATGCCGGTGCATATGACCTTCTGGAACCCGGAGGATCTTATCAATTATCTGCTCCCGCGCGGGATCTGCCCGCGCTTCGTCCTGCTGTCCGACGGGGCGGAGGCGGTCATTGAGGGCGCGGCTGCGGTCAAGGTGCAGCAGCTGCTGCCGGACGCCATGCCCTCGGATGCGATGCTCCTGCACGCGGTCGAGGAGGCCGGACGCCTGCAAAAGCATGAAACGGGCGCAGTCCGGCCCCCGGAAAACGAATATGTCCAGCACAGTCTGGAGGTCATGGAGCTGCTGATGGGCCTTGTGCCGGTCGGCACAGGATCTGCACAGCAGCAGTTCGGCCGGCTGCATGTAGGCAGCCAAGAATGCTGGATTTTGCTCGGCTCCCAGCCGGATCCCGGCTTTTCCTCCGATTATGCCGCGCTGGAATCGTTCTTTTCAGAATTGACTGCGCTTCTTCGTCCGCTTGGAAATACGGATATCTGTATTTACCGCGATCAGAATCTGTGCATTCTGCTTGCCGGCGGGCAGGACGTAGAGCCGGACTGGAACTTTTGGGCGGGACAGATCAACGCGCTTGCTGCGCAGCATGCGCTCGGGCAGATGACATTTGATATCTCCGATGTGCCTCTGCCTCTGCCGCAGTGGCATAGCCAGTGCCGCCAGCTGCTGGAACTGCGCAAGCAGCGCTTTTTCTTCTCACCGCTCTGCCTGCAGCCGAAGATGGCGTTTTCCTACCGCGTGCCAGTCACGCAGCAGCTGCTGCATGAAAAGCTTTCGGCGCTTTCCCTGAGTATGCAGGATGCACGGCAGGCGGACGCACTTGCAATTGCAGAGCATGGTTAGCCACAGCATGTCGGATGAGGTCTGCTCATTCGTTATGACGCAGCTGACCGTCCAGATGTATTCTCTCAGCAGCAGCTTCGGCGTTGAGCCTGCGTCCGGCCCACTGCTGCTGGGCACGCAAAGACCGGCGTCGGCCGAGGCGATGTTCACAAGCTGCCGTGAGCAGATGACGCAGCTATTCTCCAACATCCGGAATCTGCGCACGACCTCCAACACGACCATCGACGAGGTCTGCCGCTTTGTCACACAGAACCTTGCCGAGCCTCTGACGCTGACGTCTGCAGCGGAGCATGTCCATATGAACCCGGCCTATCTCAGCCGCGTGTTCAAAAAGGAGACGGGGCAGGCCTTCAACGCCTATGTGAGCGAGCAGCGCATCCGCCGTGCCAAGCAGTTGCTGCAGACAAAGGACCGTATCATTGATATCGCCGGAAACGTCGGCTTTGAAAACTCTAAATATTTCAGTCAGGTATTCAAAAAGCAAACAGGTATGACGCCGCAGGAGTACCGCGCAGCCATGCAGAAGGAGGCAGAATTATGATCCGGTCGCTTCGGATGCAGCCGAACCGGAAGCTGTATTTCAAGGAGCTTCCCATGCCGCCCACGCCGGGGCCGGGCGAGGTGCAGGTCAGAATGGCGTTCGCGTCGATCTGCGGCTACGATATGATGATGCTGCGCGGAACGGCGGCGTATCCGCTGAACGGCTATCTGGGGCACGAGGGCTCCGGCGTCGTGACAGCGGTGGGCGAGAATGTCCGTGCGCTCCACCCGGGCGACCGCGTGACGATCAACCCGTATGAGCCGTGCGGCCTGTGCGACGCCTGCCGCAGCAACCACCCGGAATACTGCACGAACCCCAGTTCCGGCTATGCCAATCTGATGACGGAGTATCTGAACATTCGCCAGCAGCAGGTTTTCCGCCTGCCGGAGCAGGTGAGTCTGCGTGCCGGAAGTCTGATCGAGCCGCTGATGATGGCCATGCACGCCATAGGCAAGGCGCGGCTCGGCTACGGCAAGCGGGTCATTCTGCTCGGCTGCGGGGCCATGGGGCAGATCATCCTCAAGCTTGTGCGGCAGCACCCGGTCGGGCAGATCGTCGTGGTAGAACCGGTCGCAGAAAAGCGGGAAGCAGCCCTGCGCTTCGGTGCAGATATCGTGATCGACCCGAATACGCAGAGCGTTACGACAGAGGCACTGACGCTGACTGGCGGCATCGGCTACGATGCGGTCATTGAGGCCAGCGGCGACCGGAAATCGGCGGCAATTACCATGAATCTTGTCGCGCGCGGCGGTTCCGTCGTCTTTTTCGGGCTTTACGGGATGGATTACAATCTGGAATTGAATCTGTTTACGCTCTATTGGAAGGACGCGACGCTCTCCGCTGTCTGCGTGCCGAGCGGGCAGTTTCCGGCAGCCATCGCTATGGCGCGGCATTTGAAGCTGGAAGAGGTCATTTCCTGTGAGCTGCCGTTTTCCAAAGGAATCGAGGCGTTCCGTGAAAAATCCAGCGGCCGCGATGCTAAGGTTATGCTGCGTTTTGAACAGGAGGACAGCACATGCTGACGCTTGCCTGCGCGCTGGAAATGCCCATGAGTTTCTGCGTCAGCATGGAGGATCTGTCCTTCCGATTCCTGGAGCCGTCAGATGAGCAGATCTACGCGCAGATCATGCAGTCGGTCGAATATATAAGAACGATTGCCAATATACAATAATGCCGCAACTAAAAAAGGCTGCCCGCAGACATTCTGCAGGCAGCCTTTTTGGCTGCGTTGTCATGTATTGAGAAGTTCCATTCACATGACGGGATTACCGACTCAGATGCGTTCTGCGCCTGCGCAGTGCAAGTGCGGCCGCAGCGCACGCGCTCAGAAGGCCGCCCGCAAGCAGGAACGGTTCTGCGCCTGTGCCGCCGGTCATGGGCAGCGCCGGATATGCAGCGCAGTTCGTGACCGTAACCTCACCGGTCGGTGTATCCTGACTGACCGTGACCGTTACGCCGCTGCCGGACACAAGGAACGGTTTGCCGCCGATGGTTGCGGCGCTGCCGTCCAAAATGGGCCTGCCGCTGCTGTCAAGTTCATAGACATGGTAGCTGCCGCCGATTTTGAGTCCGTCAAACCTGGCAATGCCGTCTTCGGGAATGGACGTGCCGTTCCGGTATACGATAGAGGCTGTCATCAGCGGAGTGCCGCTCGGGTTCTCCTCCTCGTAAAGTCCGAAGGTATAAGTGCCTTCGATCCGGTCAACGTGTTCGCCTGCGGCATTCTGGAACTGCTTGGATACTCGAATCTGTCCGCTGTTGCCGTCAAGCCGGTTGTGAACGGTGAGCAGGACGTGATCGGCATAATGCAGAATGCCGGTTTCGTCCGTTCGATATGCGTCGCTTGTATACGGGCCGCCGTTCTCACTGTAAAGCGCGGCATCATATGTGACCTGATAATTTGCGTAGCCGTCGGAGGGATCGGCGGTCTTGTCATATGTTGTGCCGCCGATCATGGCCTCGTGCAGCGTATACTCTGCCAGCTTTCCGTTCATGAACAGCGGCAGATCCGGCCATTGGTATGTCCAGCTATTGCTGCTGCTCAGCGTCTGCGTATACTCCGTTCCGCTGAGCGGAACGCCGCCGCACAGCAGCGTTACAACGACCGGTTCCCGCCGGTCCTCCGGTGTGGAACCCCAATCCTTCACGGCCGTGACGCTCGTGAGCAGATGGGACTGGTTGCGAACCATGATCGAAGATTCGGTGCTGGAGACGGAACCGCTCGGGCCGTCACTGGAAATTGCGGTGATCCGGCAGTTTTCGTCAACGGTAAATGCAATGCGGGCTGCGCCGGAATAACCGGTCGGGAATTCTTCCTCCAGAACATATGAACCCGCCTCCAGTGAAAGGAAGAGATCACCGTTTGCATCGGTCACGATCCGGTTTCCGGCCGGCTCAGAATAATCGTTGCCAGACAGATAGGAATACATGCCGGTGCCCGGCTTGCGGTACAGTATAAGTTCCTGCTCCTGATCCGTGCGGGAGATCGAAAACCTAATGTTTGCCAGAGAAAGATTGGTGAATGCGTCTATCTTATGAAGCGTCAGCGTATTGGGCTGGATGTAATAGTTTCGGAACGAGACGGTCTGATAGGAGGATGCAGGCTGATCCTGCGGATAGGACTGCATACGGATACCGCTCACGGTAGAGCCGGTCTGCCATGGAGCATCGCTCACGCGGCAATAGGACGCACACTGCGCCTGACTGCCGGAAGGCGGCAGATAGTTCTGCTCCTCAAATGAATACAGTCCGTCGATGCGCCCTGTTACGATCCATGTGTAAGTGTCGGTGGTTGCGTCATAGGTGTCGTATCCGATGGCAGAACTGTCAGTATCCTCGGCCTGTCTCTCATTAAGCGTCAGATAATAGGTGTCTCCGGCAACTTCCTGTCCGCCCTGCGGATGAACGCTGTCCATCTGAATCCGATAGGCCTCGCTGTCCGTCTGGTTTTTGATCTGTGCGATCGCATCCGCGTCGCCGAGAAAGGATTTTGTTACGCGCAGCTGCGCCTGCTTGGCGACCAGAACGCCGTCAATGTGCCAGCCGTCGCTGTCGTGATATTTCAGAACATACCAGCGAACCTTGAAGTAGTCCGTGGTTAGATTCTGAGCCGGGATCGACTTCCCGTCGATTGTGATGGAATATCCGCCGTCGGCACGGATAGCGGCAAAGACTTCCTCATCAGACGGGAACGCCGAGAGTGAGATGCCGTCATAGGCCGTCTGCGTGAGCGTGCGCAGCTGCGCGTCAACGTTGTACGCGCCGTTGGCGGTATTCTGCTCCGCAATCGGCATATAGCCTTCCTTGACCTGTGTATTCTCGTCCGTACCGAAGACCTTCGCGGTAAACAGGGACTGTGTGAAGTTTGTTGCAGGATTTCCCTTGAAGCCGTTGTCACGGCTGTCCATGATCTCGCAGGTCAGGCAGAGATAGAAGTTGACGGTCGGGATTTTTCCGTGCGCGTCAAACGGTGTCCAGACAGCCTCCAGCTCGATTACACCGCTGCCGTCGTCAAACATGGCCAGTTCGGAAACGCTGACCGGCGTACCGGCCGGGAAACTTACCTCCCTGCCCTTGATGCGCCAGCCCGCAAAGCGATAGAAGAAGACCTTGCTCTGAACGGTGTTGTCGGCCTCGCCGACCTTCAGCGCCGTGTCATCCGGCGAGCGCAGTGTGTAGGTATCGGTCAGGGGAAGCGAAACCTGTTCGTCAAGCGATGCCAGACCGCCGACGGTTCCGTTGGTGATGATGTACTGCTTGGCGACCGTTACGATCAGACTGAGCTGCCGGAGCTGTGCGGGAAGCGTATCGGCGGTATACCGGATGGTGCATGCCAACCGGTCGCTGCTGCCGTCCTTGACGGCGGCAATCCGGATGGGGCAGGTGACAGGCTTAAAAAAGTAGACGACCGATTGCTCCAGCTGTGTAACGCCGGCCGGCTCAAGCGGCTTGCCGGTATTGAGATCCGTGATCTTCCAGACGTAACTCTCTTCAGCAGGCAGTTCGATTTCAAACGCCTGGCCGGTCAGAACTTCATAGACGCCGGTCTTTGAAATGCCGAATTCTGCCGGAGCAGTCACAGTGATGGTGTAAAACGTGTTCGCTGTCAGCATTTCTGTATCAGACAGCGATGTGGTTGGCTTTGTATTAGCAGGCAGATAATATACATAGCTGTGGTCGCTTTTTCCCTGTTCACTCAGCGGAATCCGCCATTCGCCGTTTTCTTCGTCGTAAACAGGCGCACAGTCTGCCCAGAGTTTGCTGGCGTCTCTGTTATCCGTATGCGGGAAGAGCAGTTCCCCGCTATATGCCGCGCGTTCAAAGCCAAATGCGCCATAGACGGCTTCCAATTCTGACGCTGTGACATAATACCGGGTTTGTCTGCCGAATACGGCGGTTGCCCGGACCGTCGATTCTTCCTTGACCAGCAGCGGTTTTCCGTCGCAGATGCGGTAATATCCGAGCCGGAAGGTCTGTGTCTCGTCTTCTTCCGCCGGCGTATCCTCTGCAGGTTCTTCCTCTGGTTCCGCATGATCTTCCGGGGCTGCATCCGGTTCTTCCGGATTCGCTGGAGTCTCCGGAAGAACCGGCTCCTCCGCCGCATCTTCATCGCCGTCTGCGGGGGCATCCTCCGTCAGCCCGCAAGTCAGTTCCCATGTGCCGTAGCACAGCATGCTGTGAACGTGTTCCGGGGCTGTGTTCGTGCAGGTCAGCGTCTGTGTGTCCGCCGGGACGGCGATTGTCTCAAAGCATTCCGGCCCGTGCTGATGCAGCAGAATCTGCGGCAGGTCGCAGCGCAGCGTTCCGTCTTCGCCGAAGCACGTTTCTGTATGTGTATGCAGGACGATCTCCGGCTTTTCACAGATCAGGACAGGCTCGGCGGG
>ENA-ORPF01001506-ORPF01001506.1-human-gut-metagenome-genome-assembly--contig:-NODE-1506-length-18515-cov-2.613164_pt1 | contig 18515 bp, 13 predicted proteins | sample MGYA00242140_ERZ509070 | MGnify/ENA primary metagenome ERZ509070 (study PRJEB26280, sample SAMEA2338713) | human gut metagenome | biome: human gut; feature: human-associated habitat; material: faeces... | reverse complement strand
GGGAAATATGCCGAAGGATTGGTAGAAACCGCTTATTGCTATCAAAGTATGGATAAACTACCGGGAGGAATGCCGCCCATCGAGCGCGAGAAGCCGTGGGGTACGGCACATGCCATCTGGAGTGCCAAAGAAGTAATCGATGAACCTTTTGCCGCCCTGAATGCCGATGATTTTTACGGTAGCGATGCTTTTGTAAAAGCCCACGATTTCCTGGCCAACGAAGCAACGGACCAAGAGTTCGGCCTGGTCGGTTACCGTCTGGCTTCTACCCTATCGGAAAACGGCACTGTTTCACGAGGGATCTGTGAAACCGACAGCCATCACCACCTGACTGCCGTTACGGAATGTACGAAAATCGGCAGACAGGCAGACGGAAGCATCAAAGACGAAGAGACCGGAAAAACACTGAATGCCGACGATCTGGTATCTATGAATTTCTGGGCCTTTACTCCTAAAATTTTCGAAGAAATCGAAAGACAGTTCGTCGAATTTTACCCGGCTAACAAAGATAATCTGAGATCAGAATTTTATATTCCCAAAGTAGTGGATAAAATGATCAAGGATCAAATTGCCGATGTAAGGGTACTGAAAACAACGGCTAAATGGTTCGGAGTCACTTATAAAGAAGATACCCCTTCTGTAAATGCAGCCCTTGCCGCTTTTGACAAGGAAGGAAAATATCTGGATATCTAAGTTCCGGATTGAGTTATTACGAAAGGAGGCAGACTAAAAAGTCTGCCCCTTTTTCTTTATTTTTATTTCGTTTTCCCCTCTTTTTCACAACAGGATTTTTCACACTTTTCGCCGGTTTGGGTTTTGGCAGAAGTGTTATTTCCTTCGATTCCTTTCACTTCGATGTTCAATTTCTCGATGGCTTTCTGCAAGTTTTCGGTGGTATTTTTGTCTTCGCGGAAAGTGACTGTGATGGTTTGAGTTTTCATATCCACTTTCAGGTCTTTCACTCCCTTTTCATAAGGGATATTCTTTTCTACTTTTGCTTTGCAAGATTCGCAATGCAGGTTGGCATTAAAAATGACGGTTTTCTCATTCTTTTTCTGAGCATTTACACTCATGGCAGCTGACAATACTACTACCATTATCAAAACTAATCGTACTACTTTCATGGTTCCTAGTTTTAAATTTATGTATCAAAGTTAATAAAACAATATTATTCCCGGTCTAATCCGAAGCGAAGGCCGAGATAAAATTTACGTCCGTGTACAGGACCCCAAATTTTCGAAGAGTCGAAAGCGTCACTCCAGGGACGGTCGGCAGCCAGGATAGGATGTTTTTGGGTGAAATCACCGATATTTTCACATCCGGCATAAATACTCCATTTACGGAAAAACTTGGAAATCTGGGCATTCATGATACGGAAAGAATCGAAACGATCCGCTTGTCCTGAATTTTCTGACACAGGAACGGGAATACGTCCCGGACCGTTGAATTGAGTGGTGAAATCGAATTGCCATTTCTTCATATTGGTGTAATATGACAAATTCAACAAGCCTTTGTATTTACTTTGCAGAGGAGCCCTCAACAGACGGCCGCCCATCGTGGTCTTCACATCATTGTAACGATAAGCACCCAAAACGTCGAACCGGGGGATCAATTCGTATTTCACTTCCACCTGATAACAATTGGAGTAAGAATCACCGTCTAAGTTATAAAAATTGACTTTTCCTACCTGAGTCTCATTATCGGCCACGACCTGATCGGTAAAGTTCGTCCGGTAATAATCGAGGTTGATATTCAGTATACGGTCGAACAAGAGAAATTTGCGGTTCAACTGTACTCCGAAATTCCAGGCTTTTTCCATATCCAAACGATCTAATTCTTCGGGATGGGCTGCCAACAATTTATCGTTGACATATACCGAATTGGCAGAAGCCAACAGATAACTGTTATCGGCCAGGATGTTGGCTGTCCGGGCACCGTGACCGGCAGACACCTTCAACATCGTAAAATCGTCGGGGGCATAAGCCAGATGTAAACGGGGAGTTACAAAACTACCGAAAATATTATGGTAGTCATAACGCAGTCCGGCCATTACGGTCAATTTTTGCCAGAAAAGTCCGGTATACTGGAAAAAAGCCCCTCCTACCCGTTCGTTACGATCGAAATCTACGGTTGCCGTCTTTTGACCGGAACCCACTAAATAGTCGTTGAAGGATTCATCATAACGATCGAAATTAAAGGACAACCCCGCAGAATATTTCTGATTTTCATTCTGTCCGAATATAGACTGAAAAATATAGTTAGAAAAAACAGTCTGCTGACGGGCTTGATAATCACGGGCGCCATAATATGAATCCTGATCGTGATCGGTATAATTCACCAAAATCGCCATACTGGTATTCTCGTACTGCGGCATCAGATAACCCAACTTCAAAAAGCCTTCATACCGGCGAGAGTCGATGCCGATCCCATACAAAGTACCCTCTCCATAGCTACCCCGCATTTCCTTCCTAAATCCTTTCTGCCCTCCCAGGCGGGTTTCGTCGAGGAGCTTCCCTCCGAATCGCAAAAACCAAGTATCGGTCTTATATTGCCAGCGATTCATCACATTGTATTGGGTCGTTTTAGGCATATCCAAAAAGCCATCGTGGTTTCCATCGTGTTCCATGGTCAGCCAATCCCCGTGAGCCAGGATGGCTGTGCTCCACTTGTCATTCAGACGGATGCCTGTATTGGCATTGAATTCGATCATCCCTTCACTATTCCCATAGGCATTGACAAAAATCTTTTCGCTCGTAGCAGGCTTTTTATAATCGACACTGATCTGTCCGGCAATCGCTTCATAGCCATTGATTACCGAACCGGCCCCCTTCGAAACCGAGATAGCGCTCATCCAAGGGCCTGGGACATAATTCAATCCGTATAATGCCGAAATCCCCCGAAAATTGGGCATATTCTCCGTCATCATCTGCACATATTTACCGGTCAGCCCCAACAACTGGATCTGTTTCGCCCCAGTCACAGCATCGGCATATGCCACATCTACCGAAGCATTGGTAGTGAAACTCTCTCCCAGATTACAACAAGCTGCTTTACACAATTCTTCGCCGGTGATCACCTGTTCGATCAGAGGCCCTCGGGTACTCATAATCGTCGTATTTCCCCGGGTGACCACTTTCACTTCATCGAGTACTTCTCCTGCCACCAATTCGATCTCGACCTGTTTATCCGTGCGTTTTACCGTAAGCGTATCGGTCCGGTACCCGATAAAGCTGGCGACCAAGCGCCCCGATTTATTCCATTTGATTTTGAAATGCCCTTCAGCATCCGTCACTACACCGTCTGTCGTTCCGGCCCAATAGACATTGGCACCCGGCAAACCGACCTTTTTTCCATTCTCCTGCTCGACCACCCGTCCCTTTATATCCTGGGCATATCCTCCCAGAGAGGCACATAACAGTACCATTAAACTGAACAATTTCATTTTTACACTATTTACCTTATGATTGAAGATTAAAAATGACAACACACCTTATCCAAATCCATAGTCAGGACTGACCGGCAAAAGGTTTTAACAAAGAAAAGTACACAACGATTCCAATGAGGGCGGAATCCCGGGAAACTTCCGGTAAAAAGCAAAGCCATCCTTTCCGTCCCGCACAGCAAGAATCTGCATCGTCATCTCCCAAGCGCATTCAGGTAAGGTAAATACGGAAAGTTGCATTTGTAAAACCCGCTCTACCAATGAAGAATCGGTCACTTTATAAAAATCATGACGGGAAGAAGCATGACAACAATCTTTGCAAAATTGCCGTTCCTCCTGACAACAGCCACATCCCTCTTCGCAAGGACTTGTGTTCTCTGCAGGCAGGACTCTGACTTCGAGATATGTGCGGTCCGAATGAATACAACCCGACTGAGTTACATTCACTCCAATCAGTGCCATCCCGGTAATAAGCAGCACTAACGTATGCAATATCTGTTTGCCCAATTTCAACATCGTTTGCAAATATATTCTTTTCTTTTAGAAAGCAACAGAAAGAAATAATTCTTGACAGAATTTTAACTAATAGATTCCTTTTGTCCTAGCCGAAAAAAATTGTATTTTCGTACGATTAAAATCTAGTAATAACTAACCTTTTTCATTATGTTGAGAAGAAATATACGGTCGTCTGTATTTGTATTACTTGCATTGGCTGCCTGTACAAGTAAAAATAATGTTAAAATTACCGGAGAGATCAAGGAAGCCGAAAATCAAAAAGTGTACCTGGAGCAGTTAAATGTCGATCAAGCTGTCATCATCGACTCGACAAAAACCGACCGGTACGGACATTTCACCTTTAAAACAGCAACCTCCCTCCCCACTTTCTATAATGTAAAAATCGGTCCGAAGGAATTTATTACTTTCATTGCTGAACCGGAAGATCATATCGAATTGAGCGGAACGTTGAACGGACTTTCCCAGAATTACTGGGTAGACGGATCTGAAAATTCCCTTTGGGTAAAGCTGCTGAATTTTCAACTGAACAATACTCATGTCATGATGGATTCGCTGAAGAAAAGCTTTGCCGCCCTTCCTGCCGAAGCGACCAGCGAACGTCAAAAAATTGCAGCCGCCTGGGATTCGATCGTGAACAAACAAATTAACTTTTCGAAGGATTTTATCCTGAAGCATGCCATTTCGCCGGCTTCCTATTATGCCTTGTATCAGAAATTCGATCAGGATAATTTCATCCTGAATCCGGATAACGATTTGCATTCTTATAAAGTCGTCGCCTCTTCGATGAAAGCGATGTATCCGGAATCGCAATATACGAAAGCGATCCTGAATCATTTGGACCAAATCAACAAGGCGATCCAAAACATGAAAATAAAACAATTGATCAACAACAGCGAAGGATCACTGCCGGAAATCCATCTTCCGAATGCACAGGGGGACACCATTGCCCTTAGTTCGCTGAAAGGGAAATATATACTGCTCGATTTTACTGTCTTGAACAGCAAAGACGGAGTCGGCTATATTCAAGAGATGAAAAAGATCTACAACAAATTTAAAAACCGGGGAGTTCAGATCAGGTTTGTCTGGATCCGAACAAACTTGCCTGGCAAAGTCTCGTAAAACAGTTGGATATCAATTGGATTTGTGTCTGGGATCCGGATGGTTTGAAAAGCCGTGCTGCTCAGATGTGGAACATACAACGTGTACCTGCCAATTATATTATCAACCCTAAATTTGAAATTGTCGGGAAAAATCTGGCAGGCCAACGCCTGGAAGACCGTTTGAACGACCTTTTAAAATAATTTAAAATTACTCACCCCAAGAGCGAGAAAGAGGCAGAATCGATGAAAATCAGTGAGCGAATCCCCCATACAGAGCATACCCTCCGGCTCCAGGCTGGCAAAAAGGTTTATTTTGTTTCCGATGTCCATCTGGGTGCTCCTGTATTGGATAATGACCGGGAACGGGAAAACCGCCTGATCCGTTGGCTCGACACCATACGTCCGGATTGTGGCGAGTTGTTCCTGCTCGGGGATATCTTCGATTTCTGGTTCGAATACAAGCGGGCAGTACCCAAAGGGCATGTCCGCTTTCTGGCCAAAATATGCGAGTTTACGGATCAAGGCATACCTGTACATTTCTTTACGGGTAATCACGATATCTGGGCATTCGGTTATCTCCCGGAAGAATGCGGAGTGATCCTACATACTCACAATGAAATTTTCAGGATAGCCGGTAAGCGTTTCCTGATCGGACACGGAGATGCACTGAACCCACAGGATAAAGGATATCTATTTCTCTACCGTATTTTTCACAACCGTTTTTTACAACGGTGTTTCAGATGGCTACATCCGGATATCGGAATCCTGATTGCGCGGAAATGGTCGTCGCATTCCCGTCTGGAAAACGGCAAAATCGAAGCCGATGCATTCCGGGGAGCGGAAAAAGAAGAGATCGTCCGTTTTTGCCGGGAAGTGCTGCAAGGACAACATTTCGATTATTTCATTTTCGGACACCGGCATCTGCCTATCGATTATACTCTCTCGCCAAGCAGCCGCTATATCAACACAGGGGACTGGATCACCTATTATAGTTTCGCCAGTTTCGACGGTCGGGAAGTAGTGCTCGAGACCGAAGATAAAAATCAGGATTTTCACTTTGATTTATTGTAAAATTATCTTAACTTACATACACTTAATCTTAAATCTGCAGTGTCATGTTAGTGAAGATATTTAGTGGTGCCGTCAATGGAATCGAGGCCACAACCATTACTCTGGAAGTTAACATCCTGAACGGTGCTAAATTTATCATTGTGGGCTTACCGGACAATGCGGTAAAAGAAAGTCAGCAACGGATCGATTCGGCCCTGCGGGAGATCGGTTCCCGGATTCCGGGCAAGCGGGTAATCATCAATATGGCTCCTGCCGATGTCAAAAAGGAAGGCTCTGCTTATGATCTCCCACTCTGTATCGGTATTCTGGCTGCCAACGAACAACTCTCGCCCGAAGGGCTGGAGAATTTTATGATGTTGGGAGAATTATCACTCGACGGAAGTTTGGTGGCGGTAAAAGGGGTACTTCCTATCGCTATCAATGCCAGGAGCGAGGGTTTCAAAAGCATTATCGTGCCGTTGGAAAATGCAAACGAAGCTGCTGTAGTCGAAGGTATACACGTCTATGGTTTCTCCCATATCCGGGAAGTCACCGATTTTCTGAACGGCAAACAGCAGGCAGAACCGTTCACCTTCGATCCGACCCTATCGGAAATAACCAACGATCTTCTTTATGATTTTAAAGATGTGAAAGGGCAGGAAACCGTCAAACGGGCTTTGGAAATTGCAGCCGCCGGTGCTCACAATCTTCTGATGGTAGGAGCACCCGGCTCGGGGAAGACGATGCTTGCGAGGCGTTTACCGGGAATACTCCCTCCGATGACTGTCGAAGAGTCGCTGGAAACCACAAAAATTCATTCCGTCGCGGGAAAACTATCCCGGAATTGTTCGCTGATTACGACCCGGCCTTTCCGTTCACCCCATCATACAATCTCTCCGATAGCCCTGATCGGCGGAGGATCTTTCCCTCGTCCCGGTGAAATCTCTCTCGCTACGAACGGAGTTCTTTTCCTGGACGAGCTCACTGAATTTCAGCGCAATGTCTTAGAAGTTATGCGTCAGCCCCTGGAAGACCGGAAAATTACCATCAGCCGGGCCCGCTACAGTGTCGATTATCCGGCCAATTTTATGCTGATCGCTTCCATGAATCCTTGTCCCTGTGGTTATTATAACCATCCGACTAAAGAGTGTACCTGTTCGGGAAGTGCGATCCAGCATTATCTATCCAAAATTTCGGGTCCTCTGCTTGACCGGATCGATATGCATATCGAGGTTGTCCCGGTAGAACTGGAAAAAATTGCCGGAATACAAGAAGCCGACCCTAGTAGCGTAGTCCGGGCAAGGGTGATCACTGCCCGCAACATTCAAACGGAGCGTTTTAAAGATTATCCGGGTATCTACTGTAATGCCCAAATGTCCCCGCCTCTGCTGAAACGCTTTTGTCCGTTGGATAAACAATGCCTTTCTTTATTAAAAATGGCGATGCAGAAATTCGGACTTTCTGCACGGGCTTATGACCGGATTATCAAACTCTCCCGGACAATTGCCGACCTGGCAAGTTCGGACCATATCCTGCCGCAACATATTGCGGAAGCTATTCAATACCGAAACCTGGACCGGGAATCGTGGGGGAGTTAAGTGCGTATTCGAAAGACACTAAAAGCATCACATTTTAAGTCATGCATGGCGGAAAATGGTACAGAAACGAACTATCCTCTCAGGCCCAACCCTCTCGCGATTGTCGGGATCCATCCGAAACCAGCTTTCTCCGGAAGGTGCCGTAAATCAAGTTACGGGCTATCATCATGGTATACATACCAAAATTCTGTGAGGGATCTATTTTTTCTCGTTTCCCATAATTTAAGGGACACGTCCTGCACAATGTTTTCCGCATCCTCCTTGCTCACCAAGCCCAAGATAAAAAAAGAGAACCAAGAAAAGTGGCAGACCTAATTTCTATGGTTCTCTTCTATCGGCAGGAAATACAAATTGAAACCAATCTAAACTATCGTATTGAAAATATTATTGTATCTACTATTTATGAAAATACAATTATTTCACCGACTCAGCAATTGCCTTTTCCAGCTCATCTCCATGCAAATCCCTAGCGATAATTTTTCCCTGTGAATCTATCAGTATAGTGTAAGGGATTGTAGCCACTGCATATGACTTAACCCCCTCGCTTTTCCAAGCCTTCAAGTCTGACAGTTGAGGCCAAGGCATATTCATTTTTCCGATGGCTTCTTTCCAAGCTTTAGCGTCTTGATCTAACGATACAGCCACGATTTCAAATCCCTTATCTTTGTACTGTTCGTATATTTTAATTAACCTGGGTATTGCGCTACGACAGGGCGCACACCAACTAGCCCAAAAATCAATAAGTACCACCTTACCATTACCAGCATATTCGGATAATTTCGCGGTCTTACCCTCGGGAGTAGTCATGATGAAATCCACGAATTTACACCCGACAGCGGTCGCCTGTTTTCTTTTAACAAGATCTTTCATGCGAACGATTGCAGGGTCATTAGCCAAGTCCTCCGGAATCCGCTCAAGGAGTGCGGCCAGCTCTGCCGTTTCCATAAAATGCTGTGCTTGTTTCAAAAAATGAATCCCCACAGGCATCGAGATATAACGGGTTGCCGCATTTTTCATCACTCCCGTGAAAATCTTATCAAACTCCTTCATTTGTTCTTTTTGGGGAACATTAGCAAGATTTTTTTGTAATTCGTACATTTCATTTCTTATCGCTTGATAAGCATCATTATTGGGAGTGCCGGAAACAGTACTGCCCGTAGGCGTTATTACTATGTTAATTTCCCCGTTTTCCAGAAAGAAATCACCGTATAGTTTTCTATTAGTATTTCCAACCTTCTCCTTACTCCTGACGTAACGATTGACTGCAGTATCCTGTCGTCCCTTGAAAGTAAATACCCCGTTTTTGATTACAGAGGAATCTATATTAGCGAAATTCCCTTTTTCTACAAACGATAAATAAACGATATCGCCTTCTGCTCCTCCCTCGATCGTACCTGTTACAACATAGCCTTCCTCACTTGTGCAAGCGGCAAAAATAACAGTGATAACAAGTAAATAAACTAGTTTTCTCATGGATAAAAATTATAAAAATAAATTATTGATTCAAAATACCTTCCACCAATACTTCCAAACCATCACCGGGAGAGGGAGCAAAGGCTGTAACAATGTTTCCTTCCCCATCGATGACAATATAACGAGGAACACTTGAGATGTGATAAGCCTCTTCAAAAGGCGAAACGTGATCCATATCAGGCATCAAGTTCACCAATCCGGTCATATCATGTTCTTGCAATGCTTTCAACCATTTAGGACGTACCTTGCTACGGTCGATAGAAATGGTAATAAACTCGACGTCATTACGATAGCGGTATTTGTCTGCAAGTTGCAGAAATAGAGGCATTTTCTTCAAACAACTGCTACACCAGGTAGCCCACACGTCTATCACCAGCAGTTTGCCTTTAAAATCGACGAGAGAGTACTCAGCCCCCTGAACATCCTTCAATGTAAAAACGGGAGCTGGCTTGCCTCTCATCAAAGGGATGTATTGTTTGTACAACATCATTATCTCTTCCTTCAGGGGAGAATCGGCTACATGCTTTTCGATAATAGCACGCAAATCAAGTAATCCCTCTGTACAACCATGGTTTTGAAAGAGAAAAGGTAACTTTGCTAAATAGATCATGTGCAGCGAAGTGTTGCGAGAAGAGAATACATCACGTAATTTCCAGTAGTCATTTCTATCAAGCTTGCCTAAAGTTAGAAAACGCATGTCAACAGTCACCGCATCCCGGGCTGCATCAAACGTTTCTCCAGCTTTTAAGGCTTGTAGCAAATAATAATGGTCAACCAGTCGGGAGTATTCGCTTTGAGATATAAAAGAAGTTAAGGTGGAATCATTCAAAGAAAGCCGCGGAAATATTTTTAACAAAAGATCGGCATCCGCAGCCTTCCCCTTATGCCGTAAAATATACTCTCCACTATTCCATACCATGTAGTAGTCATTGTAAAGAGATGCCGCGTTATTGCCTCTACATGCCTTTCTTCCCTCCCGATAGGCCATCCTTATTTCCTCGGCAGTATTAAAATGGTATCCCCAGACTGTGTCTGGGAACACCATTCCTTGTATACTGGATGAGAACAATAAGATTTGTAACACGAACATTAAAATAATCTTCATCTAATTTCGTTCTCTTTTTTTAATCTGCTTGTCACTCGCCGGCAATCGCTTTAAGGTCTAGCCCGCAATTTACAAGCATGTAGTTTGCTACCAAATTATATTTTTCAACGATTAAAGGATAGGCCGAGTATTTCTCTTCGAACTCAGTTGCTGTAAACCACATTATATTACGTATGTAATTTAAGAAATACTCGTGATTATTTTCACCCGAATAAGTGGAAATCATCGAATTGGCCCCACTATAATCACTAGTCAACTCCGCAGCACCAGTTTTTGTTCCCACTCCAAAACTTGTTAATATCGAATTAGGAATACCTCGATTAAAACGATAATTCTGATCAGATTTTCGGACAGAAAGAGCCGTTTCTAAATCGACACCATCTCTCAAATCAGCGGGTTCCACAATTGTACCATCTTCCACCATATTCGCGATAATTTGATAAATAATACCGCAACGTTTCTGTTTCATACTCCGGTCATCAGATGCATAAATCTCACTTTCGGTGAAGCTGATAGCCCAATAATCGAATCCATCCCACTTCATCGCTTTAAAACCGCTAGGCAAAACCTCTGTTATTATAGTACCAGTGCCAGTACCAGTGCCAGTACCAGTACCAGTGCCAGTATCATCTCCCCCAAAATCCTGGGCTTCCGCTCTTAGGTGTTTCAACATATAAATTTTGATAGGAAACGCTTTTTGAACAACTTCCGGGGAAAAATAAGGAAATATCTGTTGTTCAAAAAAATCAACATAAAACGAGACTTCTTCATCAGGAAGATCATCTCCATAATAGAGATCCCCAGTACCCACGGACACCCAAGTTCTGTTCAAATCTTCAGGTGTAACATCTTTGTAAATAAGGTAAACGCCATATGTTTTGTATATCTGCTCTATACGGGAATCCCACTCGTTCGTACCCTGAGGAAAATCAACACGCAATGGGGAATAATTGCCTGATGGCTCCAGCGGATCATCCGTTTTATCACACGATGTTAGGCCTAGTAATCCGATTGTCAAGGCGACTAAAGTTTTATTCAGTTTCATTTCTATTCTTCTATAATTCATTAATACTCTTCTGATTTATTCTTGCACAGAAATGCCTTCTGGCTCTCGTTTCGAGGGCAATTCATTTTGTTTCAAAGCAGCATTTGCTTCCATTGCTTCATCAGGGATAGGCACTGTATACCCTTTATCACTTAAATTTAACGTGTAAATTACTGACGTGCCACTACTAATGTTCCACACGTGTTTAATCTCCGGCATACCCCAACGACGTAAATCATACCAGCGATGATCCTCGAAACACAATTCTCGACGACGTTCATCACGTACAAACAGAATCAATTCATCTGCATCATTAATGTCAAGTCTCGTGAAATCTTCAGCGGCGAAGCGTTTTGCCCGCAAATCATCTAACGCTTGCCGGGCATTTACTGCACCATTTCCGTTTGTACCAGCTTTATACATCATGGCGTTTGCCTCCGCATAATTCAAGTAAGCCTCTGAAAGACGCAAACTTCTACCAAAGATTCCCGTCCCTGAAGACGGTTTGTAAAAATTGTTTAAAGAGACGTCAGGGCTTTCAGGAATATTTACAGACAACTTCCCAATAGCCATCGGCGTCCACACCTTGGTATTATTCTCGCCAACCATTTGTTTATGTATGATATAGCGTTCCTTTCTCAAGTCATTCTCCTCGTAACAATTCATCAAAGAGTCAGAAGCCCTGAAGTAAGCGTGCATAATTCGATCATTATCCTGCGGGTTCGCAACCCCGGCATAAGACATAACCAAACTGCCCATATCCGACACGTTGCCGTAAAGCCAAATCACCTCGGGAGATTCCGCATACGCATGATAAACTTTGAAATACGGGAGTCCTTCCTCCGTAGCCGTTGCTACCGTGTTCAAGTCTAGCAATTTAAAATTCTCGTTCTTCATGACCTTTTCAGCATATACTGCTGCCTTTTCCCAATTTTCTAAATAGAGATAAACGCGCGATAACAAAAGCTCCACCATGGGGAGATTGGTACGATAATCTTGTGTAAATTGTTTTTCAACGGGCAAAGTCGAGTACAAGCGTTCAGCCTCCAGCAGATCGCTTAAGACTTGATCATAGACCTCTTTCACCGTGCGGCGGGCCAAAGCGTTTTCGCTATTTTCTACCCCGCTGTTCAACTTCAGAGGAACACCCAAAGCATTTGGATTACTATTTACAGGTTCCCCGAAAATGTTTACTAATTTAAAGTACAAAAATCCGCGAAGCGTGTATGCCTGCGCCAGTACATAATTAATATTTTGCTCATCGTCCTTTATTTGGTCGATGTAATCGATTACGGCATTGGCTCCCAAAATAAGGCTATAATGTGTTTCGTATATATTCGTGTTTGTATAGCCGGCCTCTTCCATTAATTTAAACATATCCGGTTGCCACGAGTAAGCTGCCAAAAAACGATCGGCATCAAAGCCAGGTTGCGGTTTTTGGTATGGTGTTGTCGTTATGTCATCGTCTAACAAACTCAAAAAAGTGTTCATCTCACCAATATCATTACGAGGATACGCCTCTCCCAACAAGAGTTCATTGAGTGAATTAGCATCTTCGGGAACAAACTCGCTTGTAGAAGAAGGTTCTAGAAAATCCTTACAACCACAAAGTACACCTCCTGCCAAGACTAATGCTACAATATTATTTTTTAGTTGTTTCATCATGATAAATGTTTTTTAGAATCCTACACTTAAACCTAAAGAATATACCTTGGGAGTGATGCTGCTTCCTAACTCGGGATCATATCCATTCCATTTCTTGCTAGCTATCACGAACAAGTTGTTGACATTGGCATTGACAGAAAGACTGCTTAAACCAATCTTACTGTAAAGCTTGCGCGGGAAATTGTACGCTAGTGACACCTGCGTACAACGCAGGTAAGAAGCGTCTACCACCATAACATCCGATGATGCCCACATATCGTAACGACTCATAAAAAGCTCGTTGGGAAGATAGAGATTATAGAGGTCTTCCACAGAAGTATAAATAGCCGGTATGTGGGTAGAAGTTTCGTTTCCCGGTTTTTTCCAACGCTTGTTCAGTGTTTTGGAGATATTACTGAAGGGGCTTGGGATTTTTCCTTGTGAAAACGAAGAATAAGGGTTTGGTAAACGTTTCTTTGCTCCAAGGGCAACCGCAAAATTTGCACCAACCGACAAACCTTTCCAACGAAGGCGAGTGTTGAGTCCTCCATCGAATACCGGTTCAGAAGAACCCGAGTAAACCAAAAACGAGAGCGGGTCCACGTCTTGAGAACCGTATGCTTCCTTGGCATTATTATCGATATAATTGAAAAGCGGGTAACCGTTCTCCGGGTCTAGGCCGTCAAACGAGAAAGACCAGAAAGCAGCTAATGGCTTACCTTTTTTTAGCGGTCGGCTTGAATTACCACTTAAAAAATCCGTGTGGTTCACTGCATCCGCTTTTGCCGTGCGATCATCAAGTTTGGAACGGTTCCAGTTACGGGCAGAGGTCAGACCAATGGTCCAGGCGAAATCGTCTCTCTTGTAAGGAGTGAAGTTTAACGTCACTTCAAATCCGTGATTCGTCAATATACCTCCATTTAGTAGCAGGGAAGACATACCGTATTCTTGTGCCACGTCCGTGCGCGAAATGGCAGAAGTACGACGCCCGTAATACTCCACGTTCATGGATACTCCGAATAGTGATAAATCTAAACCAAAGTTCCAGGTCTTGGTTTGTTCCCATTTCAAATGAGGATTCGGGAGGCTGGAGATCGATAAGTAATATTCATTATAGCCGCGCAGAATACCTTCATAGGTGGCGATCAATTCGGGACTAATAGTGCTTACCACATAACCTTGTACCCCGTAAGTGGCACGAAGGTTCATTGCCTCCAACCATTCTACATTTTCTTTTATGAATGGTTCTTCTGCTACTTTCCAGGAAAAACCAGCAGACCAAGTGGGATCAAATCTTTTATTTTGATCTTCCCCGAAACGATTGGATGCATCTGAACGCACGTTAAAATTAAACACGTAGCGATTTTTCAATGAATACGCCAAAGTTCCAAAGAAAGACATGTAATTAGTTTCAGTTGCCGTTTTTCTCCAACCTCCATCGAACAAATTATTTAAAGCTCCCCATCGAATATCATCATTGTTACCACCACCGACAGGGACTATCTCGGTCGGGAGAGAGGGAGACACGATGATTTCACCGCGTTCGGGCACGTATCCCCATACCGTATTACCGTTGGAACGTTGTTTGGAAGAACGTACTTCCATTCCCAACATGGCATTAATACGGTGATCTTCGTTAAAGGTTTTAGAGAAAGCCAAACGATGAGACATATTCAAAGAAAGACCTTCAGAATTTGAAGTTGTCAACGTACCACCAAAAGGTAACAAAGCTGCATTAAATTTCTCCGAACCGGATTTCTCACTATTGTACGGGTATCCCCTATAGAGGCACTCAACAGTAGAGGTTTTCTCGCCGGCATAACCTTCAGTGTCATTCATAGTTTGGGTAAGGCTTCCTGTTGCCTGCCATGACAACCAATCCAGAATTTTAAAGTCTGATGTTACCGAAACATTGAAGTTCACACCTTTGTTCTTGGAATAGCTATTTTCCATTTCATTGAAAATATTATAAGAATAGGTATTGTAACCACCTAATACAGGGTTAAGTTGGTACGTGTAATAATTCTTATAATAAGCTAAACTGCCATCTTCTTCATAAGCAGGCACTGCACGGGAGGTGTTCAAGGCATAACTGTACGGGTTCACGCCAGGACCATAACCGTCAGAATTCCGGATACTTCCGTTCAAGTTTAAAGATACGGACAAACGCTTGTTTAACTCCGCGAACACATTCAAACGAGAGACAAATTGATCATTTTCGTTACCGATCTCGATACCGGCATTTTTAGAATAACCGATCGAAGCGTTGTAAGTTACTTTCTGAGAACCACCGGAAACGCTTAAATTATGATTCTGGCTGACAGAATTACGTGTCAGCAAATCAAACCAATCGGTATTTACCGTTTCCAATTTTTCCATCTGGGTCCTAAACTCCTGTTCCGTTATCTGGCGATCGTTAAACATGGCCATCAAACCCTCGTAAGTGTATTTTTGCGGGAGAGGTGCTTGCTGGTAACGCGCTCCTGCATCGTAAGCCTCTTTACTGAATTGAATACGTTCCTTGGAATTCATGAAATCATACAAGCCGTAGTGAGGACGTTGACGAACAGAAAAGTGAGTAGAGTAACGTACACTTACACGTTCTTTGGAACCTCTCTTGGTCGTAACCACGATCACACCGTTTGAAGCCCTTGAACCGTAAATAGCCGTGGCAGAAGCATCTTTTAACACCGTGATGTTTTCAATATCGAGAGGATTCAACCAAGAAATCTCGTTACCGATCAATTCTGCCATATTTCCTGTTAACTGGGAACTAACATCAATCGATAGAGGTTCTTCTTGAATCACTCCATCAACCACCCACAATGGACTTTTATTTCCAAGCAAGGTGGAAGTTCCTCGAATCTTAATTTGTGGAGTAGCACCCACGCGAGATGAGGTGTTAATAACTTGTAGGCCAGCTATTTTTCCCTGTAACATCTGGTCAATACTTTGATATGCTGGCATCATTATATCTTCCGCTTTCACGGTCGTGTACGCTCCAACCATATCCTTACGTGGTAACCGATTATACCCATCATTAAAAACAACGACCTCTTCCATTTCGGTAGCCATCTCCTCCATAGTAATCGTCAATTCCGTCTTTCCGTTCAAATTCAGCTCCTGAGCTTTCATTCCTACAAAAGTAAAAATCAGGGTTTGCTGTAAATCAGGTACGGAGACCTGGAAAGTTCCATTGACATCGGTCGAGGTCCCCAGGTTTGTACCTTTAATCCGAACGGTTACGCCCGGTAAAGGCTGATTCCGGCTATCCGTCACCTTTCCCCGTATTCTGACCGGTTCCTTCAGTACCGGAGTTCTGGCTTTTTCCCGTATGACAATTACACCCTCACTAACCACAAATTCGAATCCGGTACCGGCCAGCACCTGTTTCAAAGCCTCTTCTACACTTAACTGATGCAAGTGGAGTTCCCCGCATCTGACATCCCGTAATAAATTTTCGTTGTACAGAATTTTTACGCCGGTTTGATCTTTGATCTGCATCAAAACATAGCTCAATGCTTCCGATTTCACACTTAACGTAACCTCCTGCTGGGAGAACACCGATGCTGTAGCTGAAAAACTCAGCCACAAAGTCAAAAAACAAATGAAACGCATCACCATAAAAAGTTTTTTCTGCTTTTTTTTCATAAATTTGTCGTACATGTTATGAATTTTAGATGAATAATATGGAATCGAACGAGGGTATGAATAGTTGGTAGCTGGACGTACCCTCCTTTATTTATTTCCTATTTTCCCTGACATAAACAGTCCGGTCATCGATCTCAAAACGGACATCGGCTCCCATTTCAAACAAACGGAAGAAAGTTTTGATGTCGGTGTATTTGTCCAGGTTTCCGGAAAATTCCAGTTGTTTTAACCGGTCATTTTCGAAAATAATCTGAATATCATACCACCGGGATAATACCTGCATGATATTTTCCAGGGGTTCGCTCTGAAATACCAGTAAGTTTTCCCGCCAGCCTACGTAGTTCCGGACATTGACAGGCCGGAGTACGGCCCGGTCTGCTCCTTTTTTATAGGTAAGCTGTTGTCCCGGTCGCAGGGTTGCAGGGGATAATGCCGGATTAGTAAAGCTGACTTTACCGCTCACCAAAGTTGTTGCGATCACAGGTTCTTCCGGATAGCACTTCACATTGAATTGGGTTCCTAAAACTTTTATATCTCCTAAATCGGTCTTTACAACAAATGGAGCTTCTGCATTTTTTACGACTTCGAAATAAGCCTCTCCTTTCAATTTCACCTCCCTCATATTTCCAGAGAAAGCCAATGGATATTCCAGGCGGGAATCGGCATTGAGCCAAACGCGCGTACTATCGGACAGGGTTAATAAATACATGCCTCCCCGGGGGACAATCAGTGTATTGCTTGCTTCTGTATCGGAGGTAACCGCTTGCCGGCGGGTATATTCCAATCCGTTCGAATCAGCAGTGATCCACATGCCGTTTTTCTCCTGTAATTTTTGGTTTTGTTTTCCGAGTAGGATCTCTTGTCCATCAGTTTTCACCAATATTGCTTTCATTTCGGCCGGACGGGGTTCTGCGGGTTCCCGAGTGGTGACGACAGGTTGAACTTCTGTTTCCTGCCTGAAGAAATACAATAACCCGCAAGCTATCACCAAACAGGCTGCAACACTTATCCGGACCAGATACCGTAAGTGTTTTTTTCTGGTTTCCCGGCTTTTCATCTGCCGGAAAGCGTCATAGCTCCGATAGCGCTCCCGGGCCTGTAGTTTGGTCATCAAATAATCGGCATCCTGTAAATTTCCGACCAGTGGGTCCTGTCGGGTTCCACTTGCTTTTTCCTCACCCAATAAACCGGACAACGCCTCTTCTACGGCAACTTTCGAACGGTCTGTTATTTCTTCCCATTTCATGTTTTCTGGTTTAAAATCACTAACAGACACCACGACACAAGAAACGGGTGACAAAAAACGAAAAAATGTGTTAATAACCGAAAAGCAGAGGCAAAACAATGGCCCACAATTCGCTCAGTTGCTCACGCAGAAAATGGTAGGCCCTTTTTTTCTGGGTCTTTACGGTATTTTCCGAGATACCGAGCTTTGCAGCGATCTCTTTTACCTTTTCGCCTTTCATACAAAGTAAAAGGATCTCCCTTTGTTGCTCAGGTAAACCGGAAACGACAGTATAAAAGCGGGTAATGGCTTCTTCTTCTAAAGCCATTGCCATTCCTTCTTCCTCATCTTCGAGGACCCTATCCATCCATTCTTCGTGAAGTCTCCGGGCTCTTTGCTGAGATCGTACAAAATTGAGTGAAGCGTTGTAAACAGAACGGTAAAGATAGGAGGTAATAACTTTGATCTCCCGGAAACAGACGGAAGAATGCCAGAGGCGGACCAGACATCCTTGTACAATGTCTTCTGCGGCATTCTCGTTCCGGGTAATCCTGGCGGAATAACAACATAAAGGGGCATAGAAATATTGATAAAGCTCATTCCAGGCCTTATCTTCCTTACGGTTAACTTCCTTCTAAAAATTCCACCCGTTCCATTGCAGAGCAT
>ENA-ORPF01001500-ORPF01001500.1-human-gut-metagenome-genome-assembly--contig:-NODE-1500-length-18587-cov-3.343622_pt1 | contig 18587 bp, 19 predicted proteins | sample MGYA00242140_ERZ509070 | MGnify/ENA primary metagenome ERZ509070 (study PRJEB26280, sample SAMEA2338713) | human gut metagenome | biome: human gut; feature: human-associated habitat; material: faeces... | reverse complement strand
GCAGGCTTGCTGATGAATTGAAAAATGAAGGACTTGAGTGTACCGGATATAAGGCAAATGTGCTTGATGCAGAAGCTCTTGAGGAGGTTCATAAGAGTGTACTCGCAAAGTACGGCCCGTGTGACATCCTTATAAACGGAGCCGGAGGCAATAATTCCAAGGCAACAACCGACAATGAATATCAGCACGAAGCAAGACCCGGTCAGAAGACATTCTTTGAACTGGATGCTGCCGGTGTAGACTTTGTATTCAGGCTTAATTTTCAGGGCTCACTTATACCGGCACAGGTATTTGCAAAGGATATGGTCGAGCGCCAGTCGGGAAATATTCTTAATATATCCTCAATGAATGCGTACACGCCGCTAACCAAGATTCCGGCATATTCCGGTGCCAAGGCAGCCATAAGCAACTTCACACAGTGGCTTGCGACGTATTTTGTCCGGAATAAGATGTAATGCAATCGCACCGGGATTCCTTGTGTCCAACCAGAACCGTGCGCTGCTGTTCAATGAGGACGGAACGCCGACACCACGATCCGGTAAGATTCTTAACGGCACGCCTGCCGGAAGATTTGTTGACAGCTCAGAGCTTCTCGGTGGAGTGCTATTCCTGTGTGATGACAGGGCGGCAAGCGCAATCACGGGAGTAGTGCTTCCGATAGATGCGGGCTTTGCAGCGTACTCGGGAGTGTAGGAACATTACGAAAAAGTGTGCAGATGCACAAAAAATGGGAATGAAATATTTTCTGCTGAATGCAGACAGTCTGGAATTTTAGTGCAGGGCTGCTACCTTAATGCTTGTATAAGTAAGGTAGCAGCCCTGTTGTTATATAAGAAGTGTAATATCGGTAATCAGACAGTACGGATTAAATTGTGTCAAGAAATGCTAATAATGCCTTGCGCTGCTAAGACATTGGTGCAAACCCCTCTCTTTTTTGCTATAATCTGAAAGTGACAGATTAAATTAAAAGTACATATATATGCAAGGAGCCAGCTATGCGTCTTACCCCGCCATCAGGAATAACAGTCCGAAAGCTTAAAATCAAAACAACAACTAATACGATATCGGCACTCGCACTATATCCAGAGACATATTCTGAAACTGCTTCACAGCCCGCCCAATCAACGGGCGTTCTGTGGATTCACGGAGGCGGATATATATGTGGAATGAAAGAGATGGTGTTTATGTCGCGTGCGGTTGACCTTGTGCGGAAGTACGGAGCAGTTGTTGTATCGCCGGGGTACAGGCTTGCATTTAGAAAGCCGTATCCGGCGGCACTTGAGGATTGCTATGCGGCGCTTGTTTATATGAAGGAGCATGCAGAAGAACTAGGAATATGTAAGAATCAGATATTTGTAGGCGGAGAGAGTGCAGGAGGCGGTCTGGCGGCAGCAGTCTGCATGGCAGCGCGAGACCGAGGTACCATAAATATTGCTTATCAGATGCCACTTTACCCGATGCTCGATGACAGGGACACGCCAAGCTCTGCCGACAATCACGGACGTATCTGGAATACAAGGAAGAATCATAAGGCGTGGCGGATGTATCTGAAGGGACTTGGCAGGAAACCGGGAGACAGTAGTGTTCCTGTGTACGCTGCCCCTGCAAGGCAGACGGATTACAGCGGACTTCCGCCTGCGTATACATTTGTAGGGGACGGAGAACCATTTTACGCAGAGACACTTGATTATATTGCAAATCTTAAAAGGTGTGGTATTCAGGCGGAGGCGGATGTGTACCACTGCGACATGCATGCATTTGACATGATGCGTCCGGAGTGGGAGCTGAGCTGTGAGGCTGCGCAGAGATTTAATGAGCATTTTGAATATGCAATGAAGAATTATTATGCAAAGAATTGAGAGGAAGTAGCACCATGAAACCAAAATCACCAAAAAGTGTTGAATTGTATAATCTTATGCTGCAGCGCGGGTACCGCGAGGAATTCTGCGACCTTGTGACAAAGAATCTTAATACGGACTTTACGGCGCAGAGGATGATAGGATATCTGTATCATTATGAGCATCCGCCGGTAGAGGAGATTGCAGATGAGATGATATCGATACTCAGCGACAGAAACCGCATTATGGAGAAGAAAGAGCTGGAGGCGGTTAATGCGAGGTGGAATGATTTTCTGATGCGCGGGATTGAGGATGAGGAAGAATAATAACGGAAGATAGTAAATTTGTCAGAGGTTATTTAAAATAAATTCAATTATAAAAACTCGCACCATTGGTGCGAGAAATTAGTTGGAGTAATAATATTATCATCATGGAAAAATGCAAGGATGACTTGCAACGAGAATTTTATATTCAAATGACGAAAAGGTATGGTTGGACTAAAAGAGTTTTAACTAATTTTGTTGAGGCGCAGACCTATGAAAAATATTTACTGAATCAGACAAATTTTGATTTGGTACTTCCTGTTGAACAAAGAGTACAGGCTAAACTTGCGGTAAAAGATGAATATACATTTGATTTTGCAGAGTTGTCACCTGAATATTCTGAACATGAATTAGAAATGCAGTTGGTAAATAATATAAGAGCTTTTTTTGATAGAAATGGGTGGAGATTATACGTATATAGGAAATCAATATCATTTGATGGCAGGAAATAGGGATTTATATATTGATTTATTGTTGTTTCACAGAAGATTAAGAAGTCTGATAGCAATAGAACTAAAAATTGGTGAATTTGAAGCTGAATATGCTGGTAAGATGCAACTGTATTTGTCTGCATTGGATGAGCAGGTGAAATTGCCGGAGGAGAATCCATCAATTGGAATTATTATTTGCAAAAGCAAGGATAAAACTTATGTGGAATATGCATTGAAGAATAGTAATTCTCCGATTGGAGTAGCAACATACAAGTTAAGGAATACTTTACCGGAAGATATGAAAGAAATGTTGCCGGAGCCTGAGGAGATTGCTAAAAGATTGAGGATATTTGAAGAGTAGAAAAGTCTTTTAAAAAAGTTTTTGATGAGGAGCCACGCCAATGAATCAGGCAATAATGAACCCAATAACCTTCTGCATGGACAAAGGCGTAAGCTATTATGAGCGAAGTCTTGAGAGTGATGTGTTTTTCCAATATTATGAGATTGATAATCCGAAGCTTGAGGAGATAATAGTTATTCCTGATGCCTGCCTTGATGCGCAGTGCTGTCAGAAGAATGGCGGGGTGATTGTGCAGTTCGCCGGAAGCGCGGTGAATGCAAGGCGTGCGCAGGCATCAGGATATGAGAAGCTTATTGCAGTAAGATTCAGACCCGGCGTGATACCGGCATCGATTAAGAGTGACATCAATGAGGTCATATCCGGCAATCGTGACATTACGCAGATGTTTGACGTAAGGCAGCTTAAGTATCTGATGAGTGAGGCTGCGACGGTTGATGAAAAGGTGGCTTTCTTTGCGGATGCATTTCCGAAGGAGAACATGGCACCGGTTCATGACATAACACGCTGGATTATTGATGAAGTCGTGAGGTCAAGCGGCAATGTTGATATTGCCGGGCTTGCGGCAGAACTTGGATATACGCACAGATATTGTGACATGGTGTTCAAACAGTCCATGGGAATGACGATTAAAAAGTTTGCGAGCATTGCACGCATGCAGAAGGCAATAAGGCTGTTGCAGAATGATGACATTGATTACGATGCAATATATGAAGAGCTTGGATATTATGACCAGTCGCATCTGATTAATGATTTTAAGAAATTTACGACATACACGCCGATTGGCTTTGTTAAGGCGTTTGGCGACAGGCTGATAGTATAAATGTAATAGTAATATGTTTAAATTTTTACAATTACTTCCATTTTTTCCAATTCAAAACAATAAGCAGGTGTTATATTACCACTAAGCAAAAGCAAAGGCGCTATTTACTTTAATAAGTAGATAGCGCTTTTTGTTAATTAGACAAAGGCGTCTGACTGATTGGAGACAATCGGCGGGCGTCTTTTTTTAATAAAATGAAGCATTTAAAACAGGATATGGGAAAAGGAGAGTAGGGCTTATGAAGAAGAAAATTTTTGCGATTATAATGTTATGTGTGATGGTTGTATCCTGCTTCACAGGATGCGGAAGCAAGTCGGGTAATGAGACGCCGACTAATGCAAGCGGCAAAAAGGTATTGAGAGTTGGTATGGAATGTGCGTATGCTCCATTTAACTGGACTCAGGAATCAGCAACTATGTCAGACGGTTCACAGGCAGTTCCAATCTACGGAACGAATTATTACGCATACGGCTATGACGTAATGGTAGCCAGGATGCTTGCTGATAAGCTTGATATGGATCTTGAGATTCATAAGGTTGAGTGGAATTCAATCGGACTCAGCATGGATGCAGGTGATTATGACTGTATTATAGCCGGTATGGGCAAGACAAAGGCAAGAGAAGCTACATATGCATTTACAGATGTTTATTATTACAGATCTGACTGCCTTGTGGTAAAGAAGGGCTCAGCTTATGAGAATTATACAAAGCTTTCAGACTTTAAGGGCAAGGGCGTAACAACGACAACACAGATTGGTACATGCTGGGTAGATATGATGGGACAGATTCCGGATGCTAAGATTGGTGCCAATTATGAGACATGTGCAGAAGCATTTATGGCTATAACAAATGGTGTCGCTGATGTATGTATGGTCGACCTTCCGACAGCAATCTCAGCACAGCTTACTAATCCTGACCTTGTAATCCTGCAGCTTGATTCAAGTGACGGTCTTGTAAATGATACAGGCTCACAGAATGTATGTATCGCAACAAGAAAGTCAGATACAGCACTTAAGGATACACTTAACCAGGCAATGAAGGACCTTAACTGGAATAACAAGGATGAAATGGATAAGCTCATGGACAAGGCAATAAAGCTTATGCCATCAAGCAACTAGGCATTGCGGGGCAGCAATTGGGATAACAGGAGGTAAGAGATATGATTGCATTATTATCTATAGAAGAACCGGTCGCATCCTATGAGTGGGTAGCGTTTCTGGCAAAAAAATATTTTAACATGTTCTTATCGGGAACGTGGATTACACTTTATGTTGCCATAATAGGAACGATAATAGGATTCTTGCTCGGATTCCTGATTGGTGTCATAGAGGATGTACAGATTAACAGGGAAGACAATATTTTTAAGAAGATTATTATAAAGCTTGTGAAAATAATTTTTGCAGTATATGTTGAAGTGTTCAGAGACACACCAATGATTGTACAGGCAATGGTAATCTACTACGGAATCAGGCTGGCGGGAGGCTCAATCTCGCCGATACCTGCCGGTATTCTTGTAACATTTTTAAATACAGGCGCATATATGGCAGAGACTGTAAGGGCCGGCATCAAGTCAATCGATGTCGGGCAGCGTGAAGGAGCACTTGCACTCGGAATGTCACCGCTTAAGGCAATGGTTGTGGTTATTATTCCACAGGCTTTCAGAAATATTATTCCTGAAATGGCCAATATGTTTCTTACTAACCTTAAGATGACATCAGTACTTAACGTAATCGGTGTATCGGAGCTGTTCCTTGTGGCAAAAACAACCGGCGCAATCTATTACAGATATTTTGAAGCATATCTGCTGATTGCAGTAATATTTTTCGTACTTTGTTTTATCTTCAACAGACTGTTCCTTGTACTTGAGAAAAAGCTGGCAGCCAAGAAGGATTACGTGCTTGCGGTTGAGTACATTGATGACGGACAGTAGGGATAATAGCAGGAATGACGGACAGCAGAAACGGAGGCATATATGAGCGAAGAAAAGATTATTGAAATTAAGGACCTGAGTAAGTCATTCGGTGACCATGAGGTATTAAGAAGCATAAGCTTTGGAGTTAATAAAGGTGATGTGATAAGTATTCTCGGTTCATCAGGTTCAGGCAAATCAACGCTCCTCAGGTGCGTCAACAGGCTGGAGCACCAGTCGAGCGGACAGATTTTCTATCATGGCAATGAGATTAAGGATTCTCAGAAGGAGGTAAACGAGTACCGTTCAAAAGTGGGAATGGTATTCCAGTCATTTAATCTCTTCAATAACATGACAGTACTTGAAAACTGTATGGCAGGCACACGCAAGGTTCTCCACCTTCCGAAGGAGGAGGCAAGGGAGCGCGCAATCACACATCTTAAGAAAGTAGGAATGGCACCATATATAAATGCACTTCCGGCGCATCTGTCAGGCGGACAGAAGCAGAGGGTTGCAATTGCAAGAGGTCTCTGCATGAATCCTGAGGTGTTACTGTTCGATGAGCCGACATCGGCGCTTGACCCTGAGATGGTCGGTGAAGTGCTCGGTGTAATGCAGGAGCTTGCACAGAGCGGACTTACAATGTTAATTGTAACCCATGAGATGGGATTTGCGCGTGATGTCTCATCAAGAATCATATTCATGGATCAGGGTTACATAGCAGAGGATACAACGCCTGCCGAATTCTTTACAAATCCAAAGAATCCAAGGTCGCGTGAGTTCCTGAGCAGATACATTGCAGGATAGGGCGGATAGGAAGGAGAGAGATAGCTATGGATAATAATTTTGTTGTTACATTTGCAAGAGGCTTCGGAAGCGGTGGCAAGGAGATAGCCTCCAAGCTTGCACATGAGCTTGGTATCAACTGCTACGAGAACAGAATCCTTACACTCGCATCGCAGCTCAGTGGTCTTGATGAGGAGGTATTTAAGGCTGTTGATGAAAAGGTGCGCACCAATGGCGGCTTCTCGAATTTCTTGAGAGGACTTCCCAAAGCCCGCGGTTATATTACAAGAAATGAGAAGTTCGTATCGGATGATACGCTCTTTGAATACCAGAAAAAGATTATAGAAAATCTTGCGGATACCGAGTCATGCTGTATAGTTGGAAAATGTGCCGACTACATATTACGCGGACGCACCAACGTGGTCAGCATATATGTTGAAGCACCCCGCAGCTTCTGCGTTGAGCGCACTATTGAGCACATGGGCGTAACAGAGGAAGTCGCAGCCGCCACCATTAAGAACACGGATAAGTTCAGGGCAGACTACTACGAATACTATACTCACGGCAACTACTGGACCAACCCGGTTAACTACGATATGACCATAAACAGCGCACGCGTTGGCATTGATGACAGTGTGAAGCTGATTAAGGAATATCTGAAGATAAAGGGGTTTATATAAGAGAAACTCGCTGCCGGATATGCAAAAATATCACCAGCATACTGATTGAATAATTGGGATGTTGGTGATATTTTTTTGGAATCTAATATTGATGTACTGAATATGGGACATATAGTTGTGATAAAATCCAAAATGTAGCTATTATTTAGTGCTTTATAAAATCAGCAATTCTTTACATCCCAATATGCAGCTAATTACTTAAAGAGTTTAAAATATAATTAAAAAAAAAACAAGAGGAAAAAATTTTACCTAATTGATGATTTTATATTGACATATCTAAATGCTTGCGTTAATATCACATTAGCAGGAAGTCAAAAATAAGTATATGCCATAATGACATATATTTTAATGGGCTCCTGCAAAGTAATTAAGAAAGGAGGTGCTGATAGATGCTTCAATTTATCCTTGAGTTTCAACTTGAAAAACCGCAGATGCCATTGGAATTTGACAGACTTATGGTCAGCTTCCTTAAAGGAGCGAGCAGGAATTATTCAGAGGATATGTTTGAAAGGCTGTATGATAAGAGTAAGTCGGTTATAAAGACATATACTTACAGCATGTATCTGCCGGGGGCAAGATTTATGAAAGAAACAGTAGAATTATCCGAGAATAGATTCAGAATGTTTTTTTCAGATGCAGATATGGGGCAGATGGTGCATTGGTTTAATGCATTTAATCTGTTCAGGTTCAAAACGTATCCGATGAATAATAATTCCATGAAGCTTGTGTCAATCCGTACACAGAACCGCAAGGAGATAGAGGACAGTGAGATTGTTGTAAGAATGCAGAGTCCGCTGATTGCGAGGAGACATAATGCAGAGGATAATAAGGATACATATTACACATATGACAATACGGAATTTTCGGATGTATTGAGAGAGAATGCCCAGACATTTTTAGATAAACTGAATATCAATATTTCCACGGAAGGCTTTCAGGTTATTCCAATCAAAGGCAGGAAAGTTGTTACTAACTGCTTCGGAAGAAAGGTTGACGGTAACATTGGAATTTACAAAATATGTGGATGTCCTGAATTGCTGAATGTTATGTATCAGGCAGGTTCCGGCGTCAGACGAAGCGAGGGGCATGGCAAGTGGGAAATTATAATGTAGTATTTGGATTCAGTTTTGAAAGGAGGGAGTGTATTGGGTAAATATCTTATAACTCCGGGAGATTTTCTTAAGAATGCAGGTATTTCAGGAATGGAATATATGCTTAAGATGTCCGGTGCGAGGGAGAACATAGACTATGGCATTAAAGAACAGGGGACTGTGTTAGAAGATATTGCGGAATATGAATACGGGTTGTGGCTGGATGTAGACTACGCAATGCAGGCGGATTGGACAGGACTGTTTTTTGGTGCATGTGTGGAATATTATGAGAGCTCAACTGTGTACAGAGGTGTTTTAGACAGAATTGAAGCTATTCTGCATAAAATCATTGCCGGAGAATGGAAAGCAGATTCAAATGACAGAGATAACCTTAAGTATATTAACGATAAACTGCTTTCAAACAGTTACAAATCAGGTTTTGACAACATAAGAGACAGGGTTGACAGTGCAGAGACCTATATTATACTTCAGAAGAACAAGCTTAACTCAAGAATGGAAGAAGGAGAGCTTAAAGAAAGGCTGGAAGAACTTAGAACATTTCTTAATCAGCCAATATGCAGGGAAACATTTGTAATGAAGAGCGTTGTTTATAATTATATAAACCGCTTTTGGGATGGAAAGTGCTTTCTGTTAAGGGCCAACGCAAAGAAAGATATGAGGGAACTCTTTGATCAGGATTTTGTAAAGCCGTTTAAGGAGTATATCGCAGCATCACATGACAAGGATAAGGATATGTGCATTGACTGTGCAAGACCTATGGGGAACAAAGAAAAAGTGTCAATAGCATTTATGAAAGATATGGCTGATGACCTTGCAAGAAAAAAATCAGCATTCTGGAATTGCAAAGTTGATGCGTTCCTCTGCCCGGCATGTGCATTTGTATATGCGCTGAGTCCGCTTGGATTTACTTTGCTGGGAAACAGATTTGCATTTATAAATACTAACGATTCAATAAAAGGGCTGCTTACCGCTAACGATAAGGAGAGACGGAACGAGACGGAATCAGATAAGAGTGAGGACGAGAGATATACACAATGGTTTGCACGTATGCTCAAACGTCTGCTTGACTGTAAACTCAAAGAATTATTAGGCGTGCAGGTTATAATCAGGGGAACACAGGCAGATGACAAATATAACTTTGCGGTTATAAGTACTGATGCGCTTAGGATTTTCAGAGAGAAAAGAGTACAGTCGGCATTGGAGTATTTTGGCAGGCATCCGTATGTGAAGATAGGTGCGGAGTATATTAATATACATGAGAGTGTGATTATGAATGTTATTAAGTACAAAAGCCAGACAGCACTTCTTGATAAGATACTTAAAACTACATTTGATAATCCGGGATGTATATCAAGCGCATTCTGGGTATATATGGTGATGCTGTGGAGTAATATTGTGACAGGCAATAAGGAAAATGGAGGTAATGTGGAGATGAACAGGGTAGCAGTGATGAACAGCGGCTTTGCATTGAGAGCAGCGTTGCTGGCAGAAAAAGGTGCGAAGGATGACGAATGTCTCAGGGGTACACTGTATCAGCTTATGAATGCGCTTTCAACAAAGAACGCAGGACGCTTTCTTGATATTGTAATGAGACTTTACAGCACATGCAAGGTTTCAAGTAATGCTGAGCAGGCGGGCAGGCTTATGATTCCAAGTGATTTTGTGAGAATTATCAATAGTCAGGATGCATTTGAGGAATATGGATATGCGTTTGTTCTGGGACTTAAGGGCTGTAACATGAATAAAAAGAATAATGATAATAAGGAAGAGAATAAGGAGGAAGCATAGATGAGAAAAAATGGTTTAACCGTAACAATGGTATTCCTTGCAGAGGGAGCCAACTATGGAGAGGGATTTGGTAATGTAACAACACTTAAGAAGATGACGAGAGGTGACCACCAGCAGTATTCATATATATCAAGGCAGGCAATGAGATATAACTTAATGCAGCAGTTAGAGTGGGATAATACACCTGTTGATGAAAAGAGCGGCGTTGTACAGTTTGCTCCATCAGCAACGATTGAGGATTATCCTGAGGTAGATCTGTTTGGCTATATGAAGACAACATCTAAGGATGATTCCGGCAAAGGTGGCGCATCTACAAGAAGTGCTGTGGCCAGACTCAGCAATGCAATATCGCTTGAACCGTATCAGGGGGAGCTTGAATTCCTTACTAATATGGGGCTGGCAAAACGTCAGAATTTTGGTAATGCAATAGCACAGAGTGAGATTCACCGTTCACTTTATACATATACAATATCAATAGACCTGGACAGAGTAGGTGTTGACGGAGATATTGAGATATCGCAGGCAGAGAAGGCAAAGAGGGTGAATGGTCTGCTTGATGCAGTTCAATACCTTTATCGTGATATAAAGGGAAGAAGGGAGAATCTTGCACCATTATTTGTGATTGGCGGTAATTATTCAAGGAAGAATCCATTTTTTGAAAATCGTGTAAGCATATCTAAAAATAATATAAATGTTGCAACACTGTTGGAGATAATGGATGCAGATGAAGATATTAAGAGTTCAACAGTAGCCGGTGTCATTTCAGAGATATTTGATAATGATAAGGAAATCAAGGACAAGCTTGGAGCAGTAACAGTAGCAGAGGCGTTCAGACAGCTCAAGGAGAAAGTGGATACATATTATGGTGAAAGCAATTAGACTTCAGTGTTATCAGAATCTTGCGAACTACAGAAAACCGAGCAGCTTTATCATTAAAGAGACATATCCGCTTCCGCCATATTCTACGGTGAGCGGAATGATACATGCTGCATGCGGCTTTAAAGAACTGCATAGAATGAAGCTCAGTATACAGGGGACTAACAGAGGCACAATTTCTGAAGTATACACGCGGTATTCGTTTTCGGCAGGAGCAAAGTATGAAGAGGGCAGACATCAGATATGTCTTAAGGATGGAGAAAATTACGGAATATATAAAGGTGTTGCCAATGCGGAGCTTGTCTGTGAGAACAATATGATTATTCATATATTACCTGAAAGAGAAGAGGACATGGACGTTATTTACGATGGTCTGAGTAATCCGTTAATGTATCTTTCACTTGGCAGATATGAGGATATTATAGATATCAGAAGCGTTGATATAGTCAGTCTTTGCGAAGAAAACGATGTAGAAACGAAGCATAATATATACGTACCTGTATCTTATATGAGAAAACAGGGCTATGAGAATATTAATGCAACGGTTTATACATTGAATAAAGAATACGAAATAACAAAACAGGGCTTGAGAAGATGGAAGCCTGAGAGTGAAGGCGGACGGGTGAGAGCGTACTATTATCCGGCAGGCAATGTGCTTGATACAGCCTATGTTGATGATACGGAATATCAGGATGCGGTAGTGTTCGCATAAATAATATAATAAATATAATAGTTACATATTGGAACAATAATCAGGGACAATAATTAGTAATGAGAGGGGCTTATAGTGGAGTATTATGCAAAGTCAGCAGTGTTAAAGTTACAGGAAGAAAAAAGAGCTAAAAGTGCTGCATATATGCAAAAGATTGTGGAAAACATGCCGGAGCTTCTTACAGAAAGTGAAAAACATGAAGTACATAAGGCAATAAAAGATTTGAACAATGACAAAAAAGATGTACATGTCACGCTCAGACAGCATCTGGATGATATTGTTGCCTGCGCCGGCAGATTCTTTGAAATATATGGCAGATATTTTACAGATAAGGAAAAGAAGCTGGTTCTTGAGGCTTGCGGACTTCATGATATAGGAAAGCTGAATGAGGTTTTCCAATCTAAGGTAAATGACGAGGTTGACAGAATATCTGTAGAAGAGATTCCGCATGGTTATCTGAGTGCTCTTTCAATTACGTTTGACAGATTTAAAGAGGATATGGCCGGATATGATGTTGATATAGAAGATTTTAAGGCAGTAATTACTGCAATCTTTTACCATCATACAAGGGAAGACAAATGGAATGCCGCACAGATAAAAAGATTCAGTGAGAAATATTACACCAATAATCTGCGTGAGTATCTTCAGAATGAAGCTGCACGGATGAGCATATCTAACATCAATAAATTGATATTCAGAAACAGAATACAGGATGCAGGTAATTATGTTAATTATGATCAGTGGAAAAAATACGTTGTTGTAAAAGGATTGCTGAATAAGTTTGATTATGCGGTCAGTGCAGGTTATGCCGAGGCAGAAGAAAATCCTGATATAAATAATAAGGCACTTAAGAATAATATCAGAAAATGTTTTGCGGATAAGGGATTAAGACCTGTGCAGAAATACATGGATGATAATTGCAATAATAATCTTGTTGTTATAGCGCCAACAGGAATGGGCAAAACAGAAGCGGCACTTCTTTGGGCTGACGGAGAAAAATGTTTTTATACGCTTCCGTACATGGTATCATCCAATGCTATATATGACAGAATACAGCAAAGATATAATTACAAAGATGTAACATTGCTTCATTCAGGAAGCATGAAATATTTTATGGAAGAAAGATTAACTGATACAAAATACGATGAGGAAGAGAGTGCATATGAAAAATACCGGAAATCAAAAATGTTATCTAAGCCACTCACAGTATGCACAGTGGATCAGTTATTTAAATTTGTATATAGAGCTCTTGGAACGGAGATTTTTGCCGCAACACTCAAATATTCAAAAGTAATAATTGATGAGATACAGTCATACGATCCTCGTATAATCGCTTCAATAATATATGGGCTTAAAATAATATCTGATATAGGAGGGCAATTTGCAATAATAACAGCCACATTTCCACCTGTGCTAAGAGATTTTATGCGGGAATATGGTTTGGCAGATGGTATACAGTATAAATTTGCGGATTATTCCGGATCATCAGATATCATAAGACACAAAGTAGATATATTTCATGGAGATATTGATGTAAGCAGGGTTGAGGAAGATTCAAAAAGCAAAAAAGTTCTTGTTATATGTAATACAATCGCCAATGCTCAAAAGCTGTACAAAGAATTACGGGATGATAATGCAAAGGTATATATACTTCATTCGCGTTTTACAAAGAAGGACAGGAGACTTCTTGAAAGCAGGATAATGGAGTTCTCTAATGCGGCATCAGATACAGGAATATGGATAACAACCCAGATAGTTGAAGCCAGTCTTGATATTGACTTTGATGTGCTATATACGGAGATGAGTACAGCCGACAGTCTTCTGCAAAGAATGGGACGATGTAACAGGAAGGGGCGCTATGTCCCTGTCGAAGCCAATGTACATGTATATGACAACAGGGATGGAATAGATATAAAAAGACCAATATATGATAAGGAGATATATAACAGGTCAGTTGATATATTGGCTGATTATGCCGGAAGCGTTTTCACGGAAGAGCTGAAAATTAAATATATCAACGAAGTGTACTGCACTGAGGAGATAAAAGATACTGATTACTATAAAAAGATATTAGAATATCTTAACTTATTTAAAAATGTTCTTCCAACGGAATACAGTAAAAAAGAGGCTGATGACAAATTTCGCGATATAAATAATGTCAACGTAATACCTGATGACATCTACAATGAAAATATTGAATTAATAGAACAATGTTTTGAAATTATTAGTAGTCCTTATATATCAGGCGAGGTAAGAAGTATATTCAGATCTAAGATAGAAGATATGACGGTCTCACTGCCTATGATTGGGAAAATCATATATCCGGAAGGAGTCGAAAAAAATGCTCTGAATAACAGTGATATACACAGATGCAGCCTTAAGTATGAATTTGACAGTGCAAAATGTATAGGAAGAGGATTGTTAAAGGAGCAGTCAGAGGATGCAATGTTCTTATAAAAATTACACAAGGGGGTAATATAGGTTGGATGAAAGAATAACCGGCGTGATGATATATTATTATTTTATATGTAAGAGAAAGCTTTGGTATTTCTGCCATCAGATTAATATGGAAGATAATAATGAGAATGTACAGCTTGGAAAGCTGCTTGATGAAAACAGTTATAAGCGCGATGATAAGCACATACAGATTGATGGAGTTATTAATATTGATTTTATTCATGATAACCGGGAACTGCATGAGATTAAAAAAAGCAGGGCTGTTGAGGAGGCAGGGATATGGCAGTTGAAATATTATCTATATTATCTTGAAGAGCGGGGGGTTAAGGGAATAAAAGGCAGAATAGATTATCCTTTATTAAAAAGGACTATGGAAGTTGCACTTTCGGATGAAGACCGTAATGTGCTTGGAGATGTAATTAAGGACATAAATATATTAAAAAAACAGAACATGGTACCGCAGCTTGATAAGAAAAAAATATGCAGTAAATGCGCATATTATGATTTATGTTATATATGATGAATGGCAGGGGGATGAATTGAAACAAAGCTTTTATGTATATAATAACGGAGACCTTAAGAGAAAAGACAATACTTTGCAGTTTACTGCATATGAGGGGATAAAGAGAGATATACCGATAGAGAGAATATCAGACATATATGTAATGTCAGAGATGTCATTTAATACGGTATTTTTAAATTATGTTGCACAGTATCAGATACCGATACATTTTTTTAATTACTATAATTTCTATACAGGAAGCTTTTACCCAAAGGATGGCAATCCTGCAGGCCAGCTTCTTGTGAGACAGGTTGAACATTATTCGGATTATGAAAAAAGGCTTAATATAGCTGTAAAAATAATCCAGGCTGCTGCAGATAATATATACAGAAATTTGCGCTATTACAATTCGAGGGATAAAGACGTGTCGGAATATATGAATGATATTAATTCACTTCGCACAAAATTGTGTAGTGCCAATTCAATAGAAGAGCTCATGGGAATAGAGGGCAATATAAGAAAAAGATATTATGCGGCATGGAATGTTATAGTTAACCAGAATATAGAATTTGATAAAAGAGTAATGCATCCTCCGGACAATATGATTAATTCGCTTATTTCGTTTGTAAATTCACTTGTGTACACTAAGATTCTAAGTGAAATATATCATACGCAGCTTAATCCGACAATTAGTTATCTTCATGAACCCGGTGTAAGAAGATATTCATTATGTCTGGATTTGTCGGAGGTATTTAAGCCATTAATCGGAGACAGGCTTATATTTTCTTTATTAAACAGAAAACAGATAACCGAGGACAGCTTTACAAAGGAACTTAATTACCTGCATCTGAAAAAAGATGCATCAAAGCTTATAGTATCAGAGTTTGAAAACAAAATGAAACATACAATAATGCATAAAGAACTTGGAAAACAGGTATCGTATCAGTACCTTATGCGTCTGGAAGCTTATAAGCTTACAAAGCACCTGCTTGGAGAAAAGGAATACGAAGGATTTAGAATATGGTGGTAGCGTATGTATGTGGTATTAGTCTATGATGTCAGCAAAGATGAGAATGGTCAGAAGAGGTGGTCGCATATCTTTAAGATATGCAAGAAGTATCTTTCACATATACAGAATTCTGTTTTTGAAGGAGAAATATCGGTTGTACAGTTGACAAAAATGAAACAGGAGCTGGAACCTTATATTAACAGCAGACTGGATTCTGTGGTTATATTTAAAAGCCGGCAGCAAAAGTGGCTTGATAAAGAACTCTGGGGCCAGCAGGATGACCTTACGGACTTTATTCTATAAAGCTGTCGATATCCGGTGCAGCAAAAAAGCCGTTGGGTCGACAAAGCATCAGATTACAGTGATTATGGGCATTTTTACTTGTGTAATCGGTTTAACATTAACATTTTCATGAGTAAAGGCTGCCATTCGACAGAATCGTATGGTAATATAGGGAATATAAGTGTGATTGAAAGCCACGGGAATTAATAGATACATGTTGGGATGTAAATCGGATAAAATAAAAAGCGCCTCATATCGCTATTATAGAATTAATAGATACATGTTGGGATGTAAATACTTGCAACAGTAGCGTCAGTTATCCATGTCGGTTTCCGGAATTAATAGATACATGTTGGGATGTAAATCATATAATCCGCAAGGGCGTTGACCTCACCAATTAAGAATTAATAGATACATGTTGGGATGTAAATATATCACGATTGTAGTATTTGACGAAGCAATTTCAGAATTAATAGATACATGTTGGGATGTAAATTACATCAACAGTTGTGGGCACACGTCAGCTTAAAAGAATTAATAGATACATGTTGGGATGTAAATATTCTTCACTTACCGGCGTAACTGTTTCGTTATATTGAATTAATAGATACATGTTGGGATGTAAATAACAAAACAAAGGGCATCCTGTTTGAGATACTCGGGAATTAATAGATACATGTTGGGATGTAAATTTTAACAGATTGACTATTACTATAATCTGTATTGCGAATTAATAGATACATGTTGGGATGTAAATTCTTTAGAAGATGCAAAGTCAGATTGTATTAGACATGAATTAATAGATACATGTTGGGATGTAAATGTCAACATTTTAGGCTTTACTTGGAGATTCTTTGATGAATTAATAGATACATGTTGGGATGTAAATATTTGTCTGAAGTTAGCAAGTTGCTTGATGCCGGAGAATTAATAGATACATGTTGGGATGTAAATATGCAAGACGTAACTTGTGGTTGGGGATACATGAGTGAATTAATAGATACATGTTGGGATGTAAATGCTAACTCAGCAACTAATACCGCTACAGGAAGTAGTGAATTAATAGATATATGTTGGGATGTAAATGCAGATAACAAAACTGCAAAAATGGATAGAATAAGAATTAATAGATACATGTTGGGATGTAAATCAAAACATCATAATTTATCAATAGACGAGTTTAAGAATTAATAGATACATGTTGGGATGTAAATTGTTGTATGTGTAGCAGTTGGACTTATCGTTGGCGCGAATTAATAGATACATGTTGGGATGTAAATACAGGATGGGTGGCAATAACACAGCGGACGGATGCGAATTAATAGATACATGTTGGGATGTAAATCATTAAATCCTCGGAATGCTCTTTATTAACCTGATGAATTAATAGATACATGTTGGGATGTAAATCTCCACTAGGCTGTGGCAGGCTTTAAGTTCTCATGGAATTAATAGATACATGTTGGGATGTAAATTCAATAACTTCATCACCTGATTTTTGAACAATATCTGAATTAATAGATACATGTTGGGATGTAAATTATTCAAAATTATTATCAATGCTGGATTGCTATGTCGAATTAATAGATACATGTTGGGATGTAAATGTGAATGGCGCTATTGCTACATGGCATTATCTTGGAATTAATAGATACATGTTGGGATGTAAATTGAAGAAGCTTGTAGCAAATGTATGTCTACATAAAGAATTAATAGATACATGTTGGGATGTAAATTCGGAAAAAGTATATTCACCTTTATCATTTTCTGTGAATTAATAGATACATGTTGGGATGTAAATATATGGAAACTGCATCTTGTTTGCAGTATTTCCCGAATTAATAGATACATGTTGGGATGTAAATGAAGAATATAATCATGATGAAATACAGTTGTCAGAGAATTAATAGATACATGTTGGGATGTAAATAAAAACTCACAGCCGTTGTCGCTTGTAACTGTCTTAGAATTAATAGATACATGTTGGGATGTAAATTAAGATAAAGCCGAATGTTTTCAGATTCTTGACATTGGAATTAATAGATACATGTTGGGATGTAAATAATATTGCAAGACCGGCAGGGAGTGCGACTTCAAGCGAATTAATAGATACATGTTGGGATGTAAATTAAGAACATAAAGCCTCTTATTGATGTCTATGACAGAATTAATAGATACATGTTGGGATGTAAATTTAAAATTCAAACGAATAACGTAAAAAGCGAGAATGGAATTAATAGATACATGTTGGGATGTAAATTGTAACCGTCAACCTCATTCATTGCAAATGGTCCTTGAATTAATAGATACATGTTGGAATGTAAATAAAAGCTATTGAGCGTATCGAGGTTTTCAATGCCCGAATTAATAGATACATGTTGGAATGTAAATTCATGAATGACAAAATCAAAATTAAGTTTCTCATGAGAATTAATAGATACATGTTGGAATGTAAATGCATATATGCAGAAATAAAACGCGGTACTATTGAACGAATTAATAGATACATGTAGGAATGTAAATGAAGTTAAGGTGTAGCAATTACCTGTACTTCCTGGAATTAATAGATACATGTTGGGATGTAAATGATGATGATTTTAATTACATCAGCAGCCTTGATCAGGAATTAATAGATACATGTTGGGATGTAAATCTTTTCCACGCCTTTTTTGTAGTGCTGCAAAAATGGAATTAATAGATAC
>ENA-ORPF01001495-ORPF01001495.1-human-gut-metagenome-genome-assembly--contig:-NODE-1495-length-18628-cov-7.376622_pt1 | contig 18628 bp, 15 predicted proteins | sample MGYA00242140_ERZ509070 | MGnify/ENA primary metagenome ERZ509070 (study PRJEB26280, sample SAMEA2338713) | human gut metagenome | biome: human gut; feature: human-associated habitat; material: faeces... | reverse complement strand
GTGCCGGGCAGCAGGTAGGCATAGGCGGCAGCCTCAATGCCGGTGACGGCCAGCTCCAGCAGGATATACCAGAAGATGATGGCCCCGCGGCTGGTCTCCCGGGCGCCCCAGTACAGCAGGGAGGCATTCAGCAGGCACTGGGTGACGAGATTGGCGACGCCGATGAACAAAAGCTGGCTGCCCTTGCGGTATTTCCAGCCCCACGCCAGCGCCAGCTCGATGATGAGGGTGATGCCCAGCCGCCCGAAGAAACCGACGATCTGCTGATGCGTGCCGTCGGCTTTATCCAGCGTGACGGTGCCGGTGGGGAGAGGGTCGCCGTCGGGGCCGGTGAGGGTCAGTGCGGCGATCTCGGCGGGGGATTTGCCACCCAGATCCAGACGGTAGACGCTATCGAAGGCGTAGCGTGCGGTGACGGGGCTGCAAAGGAAGGTATCGCTTTCGGGGAAGTAGAGCAGCAGCTTGAACTGCTCCGGGGGGAAATAGCGCCATCCGGCTTCGTCATCGCCGTGGCACTGCTCGAACAGGTCCGCTAAAAAGTAGTAGCCGTCGGGATCCTTGTAGTCTACGAATTTCTGCCATGCGGGGTAGGCGGGGTCGTCCTCGCCCTGCTCCAGCACATAACCGGGGATCTCGCTTCCCGGCTGATGAATCCGGTGGGGGCCGTAAGTGTCCACCCGGGACAGCATGGTGACGTAGTAGTCCTCATCCGGCATCCCGGTAAAGGTGAATGAGGCGCTGGGCTTGGGGCCGGTATCCGCCATGGCGATGCAGCACAGCACTGCGGCCGCAATGAGAAAGGCCAGCAGGGAACGAAGTGATTTTTTCATGGGGTCCTCCTTCTTTTTTACTGCCCGAAAGGGAAACGGCAGCCCGCGGCGGGTAAAAACCGATGCCGGCGGGGGTCGGCTCTTTTCGGGCACTTTGCTGTCGGGGGCCTTCCCCTGCAAGAGAAGGCCCGGTATCATCATTATAACAGGGGCGGGAAAAGCAGTAGAACAAGGTTCTGTAAATAAAGTGCGGCATTTCTGTGAATTCCCTGCAAGGGAGCCGCAAAATGCCGCAAATTATGGTCAGCCGGTCACCAGCCCGTCAATGCCGTACCGGGCATTAACGGCCTTCGCCTTTTCGATATTGGCAAGGTGCTGCTGATAGGTGACGGCGTAGTAGTGGGTGTATTCCACATCGGTGACAAAGAAATAATAGGGGGTATCGTTGGGGTGCAGCGAGGCATCAAAGGCATCGGTCCCCGCATTGGCGATGGCGCCGCCCGGCAGCCCGTTGCGCCCGTAGGTATCGTAGGCATCCAGCACCGCCTGCGGGACCTGATCGTGATAATAGGGCTCCACATAGTCCCAGATGAAATTATTGGTGGTGCAGCTTTGCAGCATGGGGTATTCGCTCGTATTCTTCATCCGGTTGTGGAACACCGAGGAGACGTTATACATCTCCTCCACGCCGGCGCTTTCCTTCTGCACGATGGAGGCGAAGATGACCCATTGCTCCAGCGTGAAGCCGCTATCCGCCAGCGCCGCCCGGTTTTCGTCGGTCAGCACCTTCTTCTGGAATTCCCGCAGCTGGGTGGTGACGATATCCCGTGCGGTGGCGTCGGGGAAGAAGGAATAGGTTTCGGGGTAAAGGAAGCCCTCCAGGACGGTCAGCTTATCGGGGTCGGTGCTGATGTCCTTCATCCAGTCGAAGTCATAATCGAGGGCGTTGGCCGCCTCCAGATACTCCGCCTCGGTGCAAAGCCCGGCCGCCTCCGCCGCCTTTGCCATCTGGAAGGAATTCCAGCCCTCCGGCAGGGTGAGGGTCACCGTTTCGCGGTAGCTGACGGTGGAGCAAAGCGCCGCGATCAGCTCCTTGTAGCTGCTGCCCTTTTCCAGCGTGAAGTCGCCGTACTGGTACCGGCCGTCCCCGCCGTGGGTGCGGCTGTACAGCTTAAACAGGGTGGGGTTGCGGATGAGTCCGGCATCCCGGAGCTCCCGTGCGATGGCGGCGGTGCCGCTGCCCTGTTCGATGGTGACGGTGACCGTTTCGCCGGTTTTTTTGCCGCCGTTTATCTCGCCCGTCACCGTGATGACCCCCACCGTAATGAGCAGCAGGAGGAGCAGCAGGATGACGAACCCGATCCGGCGTTTTTTGTATTTATTACTGGTCATAGGCGTAAGCTCCTGTCTTTTTATAGGATAAAATGCAGAATAGTTCTTTTATTATACCCGTAATCGGGACAAAAATCAACTGCGGGCATAGGATGGCGGGAGGTGATGGCGATGGTATTGCGGGCGTTTTTGTGGCTGCTGGCGGGATATTTTGCGGTGATCGGGCTGGTGCAGGCGGCGGCGTGGGTGGTGGGCATTCTTTTCCCGCCCAAGGTGCCAAAGGGCTGCCGGCTGATCCTTGCGGTGGAGGAGGACGCCGACTATACCGAAAGCGGCCTGCACGGCTGCTGTCGGCTGCTGCGCCGTGTTCTTTTCCGGCGTGCTCTCCGCCGCGTTCTGCTTGTCTTTCTTACCCATTTCTTACTCCTTATCTTCTTCCTTGGGCGGAAGCTCGTTCTTGCCGAACATCCGCGTCAGGCTGTCTGCAAAATAACTCAGCCGCGCCGTCACGGTGGCGTAGTCCATTCTGGTAGGACCCACCACACCGACGAGGCCGCGCATCCCGTCGCCGATATCGTAGCTGGCGACGACCACGCTCGTTTCCTTGAGCGCCTCGTTCACGTTTTCCGGCCCGATCAGGATCTTGAGCGGCGCGCCGTCATCCGGCACGGGAAGCTCTTCCTTGTTATCCACAAGGAATGTCACGAGATCGTGCGCCTTGTCGACATCGCGGTACTCAGGCATTTTCAAGATCTGGCTCGCGCCCGCGGTCTCCACATTGCGCTGCGCGCTCTGCTCGAGCACACCGATCGCATATTCGACCGCTTTGGACACCACTAAAAATAGCTCGGGCGAAAGCTGCTCGGAAAGGCTCATCAGCCTTGCACTCATCTCATCGGCGCTCCGGCCGGTGAAGTGCGTGTTCAAAAGCTCCTTGACGTCCGCAAGCCGCTGGCTGTCGAACGGGAGGTCCGAGCGCTGGAGCTGGCTCTTCACGCGGTTATCCTCGCCCATCACCACGACGATGAAGCTCATTTCATCGACCGCGATGAGCTCGAAGCGCTTGACGCTCGCCTCGCGCCGTCCGCCCGTCACGCTGTACACGGGGTAATTGACGATGCTCGACACCATCTGCCCCGCCTTGGCGATCACGCTGTCCGTGCCGCTGAGCTTGGACTTTAGCTGCTCGTTGATCTCCTCCGCTTCTGTTTCGGAGACCTCGCGCTTTTCCATCAGCTCGTTGACGTACAAGCGGTAACCTTTCGGCGACGGCACGCGTCCGGCGGACGTGTGCGGCTGCTCAAGGTAGCCCATTTCGACCAGATCCGCAAGCTCGTTGCGGATGGTCGCGGAGCTCACCGAACCGCCCATCTCCTCGGCCAGCGCCTTGGAGCCGACCGGCTCAGCCGCGGCGATGTAATCCTCGACAACGCGCTTGAGAATCTGCTTTTTGCGCTCGGTCAAGTCCATACGCCGCGCTCCTTTCGTAGCTTTAGCACTCCTTTCCCCTGAGTGCTAAACGCAGTGTACCACCGACATTTCTCATTGTCAATAGGAGGCAGTGTAAACAGTTTGTGAACTACGCAAAAGTCAGGCCAAGGCCTGCCTTTTGAAGCGTTTTCACTCCGCTCTGTGCCTCGCCTACGGCTCGACACTCGCTGTGCGAGAAGAGTTTTTTGGCACGCACACGCCCCAGGGCGGCTTCTCTTGCTGCTCTGCGGCAATTCACTTTCTGTCGCGCCAAAAAAGATTTAACATTATTTGCCGCCGTGCGCGGCAGTCCTGGGCAGCCGTTGGCAGCTTCGCTGCCTTACGGATGCCGCATACCCCTTGTGGGTAAAAGTCTGCGACGCTTTTCCATTTCACGGCAGCTTCGCAGAATTCCGTGCCCGCAGGCACGGAAAAATTAAAATCGTAAATCGCCGCGACCGGCGCGTGCATGCAGCGCAGTGCAAACCTTCTCCAAAAGCGGCAGCGCCGCTTTTGGAAGAATAAAAAAAGAGGAACGCTTTCGCGTTCCTCTTTTTTTAAGAACCTTTATTCGGCCTTGGGCGCTTCGGCAGCCTTGGCTTCGGCGGCTGCCTTGGCGGCAGCGGCCTTGCGCTCGGCGGCAGCCTTCTGTGCGGCCTTGAACTTCTCCTTCTCCTCGGGGGTCGGGATGGGCTCGATGGCGTTGCGCGGGCAGGCCTTGGCGCACATGGTGCAGTTTTTGCACTTGGTGTAGTCGATGACGGCCACGTTGTTGACGACGTGGATGGCGTCGAACTTACAGGTGCGCTCGCACATGCCGCAGGCGATGCAGGAGTTGGCGCAGACCTTGGTGACGGCGGGACCCTTGTTCTTGTTCGCACAGTTGACGAACACCTTCTGCTTGTAGGGGACCTCGACGATCAGCTTGCGCGGGCAGGCCTCGCGGCAGGCGCCGCAGTTGGTGCACTTCTCCTTGTCGACCTCGGCGACGCCCTGTGCATTGATATGAATGGCGTCGAACTGGCAGGCGGCAACGCAGGTGCCAAAGCCCATGCAGCCAAAGGAGCACGCGGTCGGACCGCCGGCGACCTTCGTCGCGGCGACGCAGTCGTGAAGACCGACATACTCGAAATTCTTCACAGAGGCCTCGCCGCCGTTGCACAGCACGTGCGCGACCTGCTTTTCGCCGCTGGGGGCTTCCATGCCCATGATCTCAGCGATCTTGGCAGCGCCCTCAGCCCCCGCGGGAGCGCAGGCGGTAATGGGAGCCTTGCCGGCCAGGATGGCCTCAGCGCAGCCGCCGCAGCCGGGATAGCCGCAGCCGCCGCAGTTGGCGCCGGCCAGACATGCCTGGATCTCAGGCAGACGGGGATCGACCTCGACCTCGAAGACCTTAGCGGCAACAGCGAGGATCAGACCGAACACAATGGCGAGTACGCCCAGAACGGCGATCGCGTATACAATAGTCATAGTTCCTTACCTCCTTACCAGACCTTCAGGCCGCTGAAGCCCATGAAGGCCAGAGCCATCAGGCCGGCGGTGACCAGCGCGATGGGGAAGCCGTCAAAGGCCTTGGGGTTGTCGCCGGAGACCTCCAGCTGCTCGCGGACAGCCGCGAACAGGAAGATGGCCAGCAGGAAGCCCAGACCGCCGGTGATGCCGTAGACCACGGACTCGATGAAGTTGTAGTCATTCTGGGTATTCAGCAGAGCCACGCCCAGCACGGCGCAGTTGGTGGTGATCAGGGGCAGGTAGACGCCCAGCGCGGTGTACAGGGTGGGGATGTTCTTCTTCAGGAACATTTCCACGAACTGCACCAGACCGGCGATGACCAGAATGTAGGCCACGGTCTGCATGAACTCCAGATGCAGGGACACCAGCACCATGTTGATCAGGTAGCAGAATGCGGAGGCCAGACCCATAACGAAGGTCACGGCGGCGCCCATACCGATGGCCGTGTCGATCTTCTTGGACACGCCCAGGAAGGGGCAGATGCCCAGGAACTGGGCAAAGATGAAGTTATTGGTCAGAATAGCGCCAAGAGAGATGGCGAGCAAGGTAGTCACACTCATAGCTTACTTGGCCTCCTTTTTCTTTTCGCTCTTGGCCAGAGCCCACTGCATCACAGCGATGAGGCAGCCCAGCGTCAGGAAGCCGCCCACGGGCAGCGTCAACACGCTGACACCGTACTCGGCGGGGAAGATCTCAACGCCGGGTGCGCTGCCCAGTGCGCCGCCGCCCAGCAGACCGCCGCCGAACGTGCCGGCGCCGAAGAACTCACGGAATACGCACATGACGATCAGCACGAGAGTATAGCCGATGCCCTGGCAGATGCCGTCCACCGCGGAGGCACCCACGCCGTTCTTGGAGGCGAAGCCCTCCGCACGGCCGAGGATGATGCAGTTCACGACGATCAGGGGGATAAACACGCCCAGAGAGCTGGACAGGGCGGGAACGAACGCCTTGAGCAGCAGATCCACGCAGGTGACGAAGCCGGCGATGACCACGATATAGCAGGCGATACGCACTTCGTTGGGAATGATCTTGCGCAGCAGGGAGATGAAGATGTTGGAGAGGGTCAGGATAATGAGCACGGACACGCCCATGCCCAGGCCGTTGAAGAACGACGTGGTGATGGCCATGGTGGAGCACATACCCAGCACCTGCACCAGCACAGGGTTCTGTGTGATGAGGCCCTCTTTCAGTTGCTTACCGAAATTCATAAATGCAGCTCCTCCTTTCTTAGCCCAGCAGCTCGGCAACAGCCAGAGCGGCATTGGCGCCCATGTTGATGCCCTTGGTGGAGACGGTAGCGCCGGAGACGGCGATGATGTTCTTGCCCACCACCAGGGAGCCCGCGCCGCTCTCACCGATGAACTGATCCAGGACCGGCTCGCCGGCGGCGTTGGGCTCGTTGCCCACGACCTTGGTGCCGATGCCGGACGTCTCGGCGTGGCTGACCACGGAGATGCCGGTGATGGCCTTGTCGGCGTCCACGCCCACCATCATCACGATGCTGCCCTGGGAGCCGGAGGCGGAGATCTTCATAACATAGCCGTTGTCGGCGCCGGCGGTGGTCATGGGATACAGCTCCACCAGCTTGCCGCCCTGAGAGGCAGCCGCCGCGGTCATGTCGTCGGTGATGTCCAGCTTGTCGCCAAACTCGCTGCCCTCGGGAGCCACAGCGCTCATGGCGATGCGGGTGTTCTCCGCATCGATGGCGGCGATCTTGTCGGCGGTCACGTTGTCGACCAGACCCAGCAGGGCGGCCACAACGAGGGAAATAACAGTCAAGGTGCCGGCGACCTTGAGAATAAACTTACCGGAGATCTTCATTACTTCGCCGCCTCCTTCTTTTCTTTCTTGGGCGCACCATAGATGACGGGACGGATGTACTTATCCAGCAGCCAGGTGGTGCAGTTCATGATCAGGATGGAATAGCAGACGCCCTCGGGATAAGAGCCGAAGCGGCGGATAAAGCAGGTCAGCAGACCGCAGCCGAGGCCGAAGATCAGCTGGCCGGGCTTAGTGACGGGGGAGGTGGCATAGTCGGTAGCCATAAAGATGGCACCCAGCATCAGGCCGCCGCCGAACACGTTGTACAGCATATACTGCACGTTGTCGATACCGGCGGGCGCCGCGATCAGGGTCAGGATGGCCACGGTGCCGATGTACGCCACGGGGATCTGCCAGGAGATGACCTTGCGGATGAGCAGGTAGACGCCGCCCACCAGCAGGCACAGGGCGGAGACCTCACCCAGGGAGCCGCCGACCTTGCCCAGGAACATATCGCCGATGGAGTAGTTGCTCATCAGGGTGGTGAACGCCTCCTCGGTGCCCTCCTTCATAATGGCCATGGGGGTGGCGGCGGAGGTGACATCGGGACGGATCTGAGGAATGGCCCAGGTGGTCATCCATGTGGCATAGCTGGCCAGCAGGAACGCACGGCCCGCCAGCGCGGGGTTCAGGAAGTTGCAGCCGATGCCGCCGTAGAGCTGCTTGACCACAACGATGGAGAAGAACGCGCCGATGATGATGACCCACCAGGGCAGGTCAACGGGGCACACGAAGCTCAGCAGGATACCGGTGACCACGGCGGACAGATCGCCCACCATGCAGGACTTCTTCATGGCCTTGCGGTAGGCCCACTCAAAGAACACGCAGGATACCACGGAAACAGCGGTCAGCAGCAGAGCCTTCCAGCCGAAGCAGTACACGCTCCAGGCCAGCGCGGGCAGCAGCGCGATGATCACGTCCAGCATGATGCTGCGGGTATCCTCGTTGGAACGGATGTGGGGGGAGGAGGACGCGATCAGCTTGAGATTCTTGTAATCAGTCATGGTTTACGCCTCCTTCTTTTCGGCAGCGGCCTTTGCTTCGGCCTCCGCCTTGGCCTTGGCGGCCATTCTCGCGTTGTTGACCTCCTGCTTGCCCAGACGGAACGCATGGGTCAGGGGCAGGCGGGCAGGACAGGTGTAGGTGCAGGCGCCGCACTCGATGCAGTCCATGCCGTGCAGCACGTTCTGCCAGGTGTCCACGTCGCCCTTCATCAGGTACTTGTACATGAAAATGGGCTCCAGACGGATGGGGCACACGCCCACGCACTTGCCGCAGCGGATACACTGGGGATCCTCGACGTACTGCTCCTCCTTGTCGGCGAAGGCCAGCATGGCGCCGGTGCCCTTGCCCACGGAGACGTCCACGTCGTACTGGGCCAGGCCCATCATCGGGCCGCCCATGATGAGCTTGTAGGTCTCGTCCTTCAGGCCGCCGCAGGCGTCAAACAGCTTGGTAATGGGGGTGCCGATGGGGCACTCGATGTTCTTGGGCTCGATGACGCCGGAGCCGGAGACGGTGACGATCTTGTTGACCACGGGCATACCCTCATACACCGCGCGGTAGATGGCGCAGGTGGTATTCAGGTTGAAGATGCAGCAGCCCGCGTCGGCAGGCAGCTTGCCGCTGGGCACCTGACGGCCGGAGACGGCCTGGACCAGCTGCTTCTCAGCGCCCTGGGGATAGCGGGTGTGCAGGACCTCCACCACCACGGGGGCGTTCAGCTCCGCGATCTTGGCGTTCAGGACGTCAGCCGCGTTCTGCTTGTTGGCCTCGATGCCGATGTACACCTTATCCACGCCGAAACACTTGGCCAGCAGGGTCGCGCCCTTGATGACCTGCTCCGGACGCTCCAGACAGGTGCGGTGGTCGCCGGTGATGTACGGCTCGCACTCCGCGGCATTGATGATCACATAGTCCACCTTGCCCAGACCGGAAGAGATCTTCACATGGGTGGGGAACGTCGCGCCGCCCTGGCCGACGATGCCGGCGTTCTTGACGATCTCCACCAGCTGCTCGGGCGTCAGGCTGTCGGGATCCGCCACGGGCTTGACTTCCTCGGAGACCTCATCCTGGAAATCGTTTTCAATGACCACGGACATCATCTTGCCGCCCATAGAGAAGGGACGGGGCTCCACGGCCTTGACCGTGCCGGAGATGCTGGCGTGGATGGGGGCGGAAACAAATCCGCCGGGTTCGCCGATCCTCTGTCCAATTTTAACCTTGTCGCCTACCGCTACAATAGGCTTGCAAGGCGCACCGATGTGCATAGACATGGGAATGACCACCTCAGCCGGCGCCGCCAGCTTTTCGATGGCCTTTTCATTGGTTGCGGCCTTCATGTCGTTGGGATGAACGCCGCCAAAGAATGCTTGTGCCATTGTCTTCACCTCATCTTACTACCGGGTGGCGCTATGCCACCGCATACTGTCTTAAATATTACAACAAAACTTTTCTCTTGTCCAGCCCCGCGTTGAAATTCCCACGTTTTTTTGCGGTTTTTGTCGGAAACTTCACCGGCAAAGACCGCCTCTTGTGTTTTTCGGGCAGCTGTGCTACACTATACGGTAGAGGGGCGGACACCGCCGGAAAAAACTTCCTGCACTGCGGCAGACGGTCCTCCGCCGGATATCAAACTCTATTCCGAAAGGATGGTATTTTAGTATGGTACTTGACCGTGGTTCCCTGAAGCGGGAGTCCAAGGTGCTGCTGAAAACCGCACAGGTCAGCCCTTACCTGTTTACACTGGTGCTGCTGGCCATCATGTTCGTCATCAACGGCATCAGCGACTATGTGCAGATGGACGACGAGTTCGCCTATGTCTACTCCCTGCGGTTTGATATGGATCTGAGCTTCCTGGCGCTGCACCGGGCGTTCCCCGCTTTTGCGGTGTGGTTCGTGTCTATCGTGTGCACGCTGCTGGGCGTAGTGCTCAACGTCGGTGCGTCCCTGTACCACCTGGGCATCCGTCGGGGTGAGGAGATGCCCTTCGTCACCCTGTTCGATGGCTTCGCCTTCGTCGGGAAGATCATTCTGCTGTATGTCGTGCAGGTCATCTTCATCTCCCTGTGGACGCTGCTGCTGGTGATCCCCGGGATCGTGGCGGCCTACCGCTACCGCTTTGCCATGCTGAACCTGTGCGAAAACCCGGAGATCGGCGTCATGGAGGCCCTCAACATGAGCAAAGCCCAGACCCTGGGCTTCAAGTGGCAGCTGTTCGTGCTGGATCTGAGCTTTATCGGATGGAATATTCTGGTGGGTCTGACGCTGGGCATTCTGGATATCTGGGTGGCGCCGTACATCGCCCAGAGCAACATCGCCTTCTTCCAGGAGATCAAAAAGATCAAGGGCGTAGGCTTCTTCCCGCCGCGGCCGGAGGATGACGATCAGTTCCGCCCCCATGACCCCTTTGGCGAGGACAACTGGTAATATGCAGAGAACAAGCCCCGGGGCATCGCTCCGGGGCTTGTTGTATTCACGCTTCGGCGGGAGCCGCTTCCTCTGCCTGCGGCATCTCAGCCGGGGCGCTGCCGTCGAAGGGCGTCTCCAGACAGGTCAGGTCCCGCAGGCACCTGCGGAAGTCGTGACAGAAGGCGGCGTACTCATAACCGGTGCAGATACGCTCGTCCATAACGATGCCCAAAGGCATCATCTTCTTGGTCAGGTCACCGTTCATGTAGTTAGGTACCGGCTTGCCCATGCAGACGAACACGCTGGTGGTGCCGAATTCATAGCAGTGGTGGTGGATGTAGCTGGTCTTGATAGAAGCCAGGTTGGTGATGAACATACTGGTGTGGAAGGGGCTCAGGTCGATGATCTTCCGGGGCAGCAGGCCGTGCTTATCCAGATGGTAGGCCAGCCAAATCACGAACTTGGGCAGGCCGGGGATGGAGAACATCATCTTGGCGAACTTGTCGGTGCTGTTCTTCTGCTCCGTCTGGCTGTTGACGGCGATGGCATCGGCGATCTTCTGGTTGATGGTGAAAATAGTGTCCTTGGGCTCCAGATAGATCTTCAGCGTCGTCTCATCCGGGCTGCCGTCGGCCCGCTTTTTCAGGATGACAAAGGAGACGCAGAAATGGTTGCGCTCATAGAGATGACTGTTGACCACAAACCAGTTGAGCTTGGGGTTGGTCTGATAGGCCTTGTAATAGGCGGCGATGATCACCGCCATGTGGTTGATGCGGATCCCAGCGCGCCGTTTTTCGCGGATATAGGCCTTGATGCCCTCCTCGTCGATGTTTTCGGTGATGGTGTTCCAGGCATCGTACCGCTTGGGCATGATGTAGGGAATGGCTGCCACGATGGGGGGCAGGTCCTTTACTCGCTTTCCGTCAGGGCGCATGAGCAGTTCCTCGATTCTGTCTGTATTGTATCCATCATAGACCATATGGCCGCGGATTGCAAGCTGTTGTTTTCTTTTCCGAACAGGTGCGGAAAAGAAATTTTTTCTTTACCTTTCCGCACGATGTTGATATAATAAAGTATTAGTAATGTTATCATGGGATGAAAGTTCCATTTATCATGCAGAGAGGAAGGTGACCGCCGTGCGGTTCAGCAAGTGGCATATCGCGCCGGAAAAGCCGGAGGCGCAGGCATGTCTGCGCGCGGCCGGCTATCCCTATCTGGTGGCCGCCGTGCTCTCCGCCCGCGGCATCGAAACGCCGGAGCAGGCCGCCGCCTTTCTGGAGCGTGAGGACAAGCTGACCATCAGTCCCTTCCTGATGCGGGACATGGACAAGGCCGCGGCGCGTGTGCAGCAGGCGATCGCGGGCGGCGAGAGGATCGCCGTGTTCGGCGACTACGATGTGGACGGCATCACCGCCACCTGTATTCTGGTAGACTATCTCAAGAGCCGGGGCGCCGACGTGGTGCACTACATTCCCCGGCGCATCGAGGACGGCTACGGTCTCAGCCGTGACGCCATCAAGGGCCTTTTCGACCAGGGCGTGCGCCTGCTGGTAACGGTGGACTGCGGCATCACCGGTGTGGAGGAGGTGGACTACGCCAACTCACTGGGGCTGGACGTGGTCATCACCGACCACCACGAGTGCCGGGAGGTCCTGCCCCGGGCCGTGGCTGTGGTGGACCCCCACCGGGCGGACTGCGCGTACCCCTTCAAGCATTTGGCCGGCTGCGGCGTGGCGCTGAAGCTGGTGCTGGCCCTGGGCGGGCCGGACCGGGAGGAGCCTCTCTTTGCCCGGTACTGCACGCTGGCGGCCATCGGCACGGTAGCGGACGTCATGCAGATGTCCGGCGAAAACCGCACCATCGTCTCCCGCGGGCTGGCCACGCTGGAGCACTCGGACTTTATCGGCCTGCACGCCCTGCTGCGGGAGGCGGGTCTGAGCGGGAAGGAGATCTCCTCGGTGCAGATCGGCTTTGTGCTGGCGCCGCGGATCAACGCTGCCGGACGCATGGGCGCGGCGGACAAGGCGGCGGAGCTGCTGCTGTGCACCGATCCCGCCGCGGCGGAGGCCATGGCTAAGGAGCTGTGCGCTCTGAACCGGGAGCGCCAGAACGTAGAGCAGGATATCTACACCCAGGCGGAGGAGATGATCGACCGGATGCCAGAGCGCCAGCGCAGCGCGCTGGTGCTGGAGAGCAGCCGGTGGCACCAGGGCGTGGTGGGCATCGTGGCCAGCCGCCTGTCGGAAAAATACTCCCGGCCCAGCTTTATGATCCATCTGAACGGCAGCACCGGCAAAGGCAGCTGCCGCAGCTGGGGCGGCTTTAATCTGTTCGCCGCACTGGAAAACTGCAAGGACCTGCTGCTGGGCTTCGGCGGACATGAGCTGGCGGCGGGCTTTACCATCGACCGCAGCAACATACCGGCCTTCCGGGACCGGATGAATGAATACGCCCGCAGCTACTGCGGCGGACAGCAGCCGGAGTCGGCACTGGAGATCGACGTGGCCATCGCCCACCCCGCTGCGGTGACGCTGGAGGAGCTGGAGGCCCTGTCCGTGCTGGAGCCCTATGGCAGCGGCAACGCCAGACCGCTGTTCTGCCTGCTGGGCGCCACGCTGCTGCGGACCCAGAACGTGGGCCAGAACCGGCATCTGAAGCTGCGGCTGGGCAAGGGCTGCGCCCAGTTCGACGGCATATTCTTCTCCACCGTGGCCGAGCGCTGCGGGTGCCATCCGGGCGACCGGGTGGACGCGGCATTTTATTTGCAGATCAATGAGTTCCGGGGCAGCCGGACGGTACAGCTGCAGATGGTGGACATCCGGCCCTCCCTCTGCGCCAGCGGGCGGGAGCAGGAGGCGCTGACACTGGCCCACCGGTGCGCCGCCGGAAAGGCCGTTTCTCTGCGGGAGGCGCGGCGGGCGCTGCCCACCCGGGAGCAATTCGCCGCCGCCTGGCGGTTTTTAGACCGGACAGTGCCCGAGGACGGGCTGACCACAGACCGCTTGCCGCTGCTGCGGCTGATGGCGGCGGAGTTGGGCGGCGCGGAACCGGTACTGCGGGCAGCCATGTGCGCCGCGGTGTTCCGGGAACGGGGATTGCTGGACTGGCAGGTGAACGGGGACGCCATCACGCTGCATCTGCGGCGGGGACAACACGTAGCACTGGATCAGTCGCCGCTGATGAACACGCTGCAAAACGATAACGAGAAGGGAGGCGGTGCGCTGTGACACCTCAGGAGCAATACGAACATCTTGTGGAGACGGTAAAGGGCTACAACCCGGCGGCGGGCTTTGACCAGATACGCGCCGCCTATGAATTCGCCGATACCCACCACGCGGGGCAGAACCGCAAGGACGGCTCGCCCTTTATCACACATCCCCTGGCGGTGGCACAGATCGTGGCGGAGGAGCTGCACCTGGACACAGAGTCTATTGTGGCGGCCCTGCTGCACGACACCATCGAGGATACCACCGCCACCCACGAGGAGCTGGCAAAGCTGTTTTCCCCTACGGTGGCGGATCTGGTGGAGGGCGTCAGCAAACTGACGCGGGTCCACTACACCTCCAAAGAAGAGGAGCAGATGGAGAACCTGCGGAAGATGCTCATGGCCATGGCCAAGGACATCCGGGTCATCCTCATCAAGATCTCCGACCGGCTGCACAATATGCGGACTATGGAGTACCAGACGCCGGAGAAGCAGAAGCAGAAGTCCTTTGAGACTATGGAGATCTACGCTCCCATCGCACACCGACTGGGTATGCAGAAGATGAAATGGGAACTGGAGGACCTGTCGCTGAAGTATCTGGACCCGGTGGGCTACCGGGAGATCACCGAGGCGCTGGACGAAAAGGCCGCGGAGTACGACGGGTTCATGTCCGCCGTGCACGACCGCATCGTCACGCGGCTGAAGGAGGAGGGCATCGACGCCACGGTCTACGGCCGGATGAAGCACCCCTACTCCATCTACCGCAAAATGTACACCCAGAACAAGAGTCTGGACGATGTGTTCGACCTGTTCGCCTTCCGGGTCATTGTGGACACGGTGGCGGACTGCTACAACGTGCTGGGCATCATCCACGACCTGTTCAAGCCCATTCTGGGCCGATTCAAGGATTACATCGGCACGCCGAAGCCCAATATGTACCAGAGCCTGCACACCACGGTGGTGGGCGAAAGCGGCATTCCCTTCGAGGTACAGATCCGGACGAAGGAGATGCATGAGGTGGCGGAGTACGGCGTGGCCGCCCACTGGAAGTACAAGCAGAACGGCCAGGGCGCCGGGGACGAGCGCAGCTATGAGTGGGTGCGCCGCCTGCTGGAAAATCAGGAGGATGCCGACGCCGAGGACTTCATCCACTCACTGAAGGTGGATATGTTCGCCGACGAGGTGTTCGTGTTCACGCCCAACGGCGACGTGATCAACCTGCCGGCCGGCGCCACGCCCATCGACTTCGCCTATACCATACACTCCGCCATCGGCAACCACATGGTGGGCGCCAAGGTCAACGGGCGGATCGTACAGTTCGACTACCATCTCCGCAACGGCGACGTGGTGGAGGTGATGACCAGCAAATCCGCCCACGGCCCCAGCCGTGACTGGGTGAAGATCGCCCGCAGCAGCAACGCCCGCAGCAAGATACGCCAGTGGTTCAAGAAGGAAAAGCGGGACGAGAACATCGTCAACGGGCGGCAGAGCTTTGAGTCGGAGCTGAAGCGCACCGGCGTGACGCTGAAGGAGCTGACCAACGAGGAGAACCTGCCCGGCGTGCTGAAGAAGCTGTGCTTCACGTCACTGGACGATATGTACGCCGCCATCGGCTACGGCGGCATTTCGGCACTGAAGGTCATCGGCCGGCTGCGGGAGGACATCCAGCGCATCATCCACCAGCATCAGACGGAACGGCAGGCGGAGGTCCCCGTGGCGGACCAGCCGCAGCTCATGCGTCCCGCTGTGCCCCAGCGCGCCAAGGGCGAGCAGGGGATCGTGGTGGAGGGTCTGACCAACTGTCTGGTGAAGTTCTCCAAGTGCTGCACCCCTGTGCCGGGAGACGATATCGTGGGCTTCATCACCCGCGGCTACGGCATTTCCGTGCACCGGGCGGACTGTCCCAACGCCGACCCGGCCCGGCGCAAGCCCAGCGAGGCAGGCCGGTGGATCAAGGTCTCCTGGGGCAGCGACACGCGGGAGAGCTACCGCACCACGCTGGAGATCACCGCCAAGGACCGCATCAACATCATCATGGACGTATCCACGGTGCTGTCCAGCACCAAGACCCACGTCTCCTCCATGAACGCCCGCAGTACGCCGGACGGCTTCGCCCTGCTGTCGCTGGACATCGACGTGCCGGACAGTGAGCAGCTGCGGACCGTCATGCGGCGGCTGGAGCAGATATCGGGCGTCATGCGGGTGACAAGACCGGCCGGATAAGGCCAATGTGAACACAAACAGTATAAAGGAGATAGAATTATGCGTGCTGTATTGACCCGTGTGAAACACGCCAGCGTTTCCGTGGACGGCAAGGTCATCGGACAGATCGGCGAGGGCTTTTTGGTGCTGCTGGGTGTGACCCATGAGGACACCGAGGCACAGGCGGTAAAGCTGGCCGACAAGCTGACGGGCCTGCGTATCTTTGAGGATGAAAATGAAAAGATGAACCGCAGCCTGACGGATGTGGGCGGAGAGCTGCTGATCGTGTCCCAGTTCACGCTGTACGCCAACTGCAAAAAGGGCCGGCGGCCGGACTTTCTGGCGGCGGCGCGGCCGGAGGTGGCCATCCCCCTGTACGAAAAGTTTGTGCAGCTGTGCCGGGACAAGGGCTTTCACACCGAGACGGGTGAATTCGGCGCCTATATGCAGGTGGACAGCCTGAACGACGGACCGCTGACCATCATTCTGGACACCGACACCCTGTAAGGAGGACACCATGACCATCAAAACACTGCAAGTGGGCCCTATCATGACCAACTGCTACCTGCTGTGCGACGAGGACGCGAAGGTCTGTGCCCTGATCGATCCCGGCGACGACGAATCTCGGATAGAAAAGCTGGTGGGACAAAGCGGCTGCGTGCTCAAATATATCCTGTTGACCCACGGGCACTTTGACCACACCTCCGCCGTACGGCCCCTGCTGGAGAGATACCCGGACGTGCCGGTGTACATCCACGAGAAGGACAGCGTGACCGGGCGGGGCGGCGAGCTGCTGTTCACCCGGGTGGACGAGCAGCACCAGCGGTATTATAAGGAGGGCGACGTGCTGCCCCTGGGCGGGCTGTCCCTGCGGGTCATGGAAACACCGGGCCACTCCGAGGGCTCCGTGTGTCTGCTGTTGGACCGGGAGCACGTGATCTTTGCCGGGGATACCCTGTTCCGCTGCTCCTGCGGACGATGCGACTTCCCCGGCGGCAGCTATCCCAAGATGCTCGCCTCCCTGGGCCGTCTGGCGGCGCTGGAGAGCGACTGGCGGGTCCTGCCCGGCCATGACCGGGAAACGACGCTGGACTTTGAGCGCCGCATGAACCCCTATATGCGGCAGGGGACGGCGCAATGAAGCTGAACCTGCGCGGTCACGAGGACCGCTACGCCATCGAGCAGAGCCTGCTGGCCTTTTTCCCGGAGGAGCGCCCGGTATATGAGGGCGAGGACGGGGACAGCCACGCGGAGGTCACACTGCATGAGGGCAATGTATATGCCACCGGGGTCACGACACTGACCTATGGCGGCAAAACGGCGCGGTGCGAGGCCCGCGTTCGGACCGCAGGCGTTTCCGACGCATACGAACGGGAACGCCTGCGTCAGCGTGCGCTGAAGCTGTCCTTTTTCCGGGCGGCCCGGGACGTCACCGGCGTGACGCCCAGCTGGGGCGCGCTGACGGGCATCCGCCCGGCCAAGCTGGTGCGGACCATGCTGGAGGACGGCATGACCCCCGCCCAGGCGGACCGGGTGCTGCGGGACACATACTGTGTCTCCCCGGCGCGGCGGCGTCTGGCGCTGGAGAGCGCCGAGGCGGGCCTGAAGGCCAGGAGCGACCTGCGCCCCGAGGACATCTCTCTGTACATCGGCATCCCCTTCTGCCCCACCCGCTGCGCCTATTGCAGCTTCGTGTCGGCATCAGTGGAAAAGTCCTTCAAGCTGATGGAGCCGTATCTGGCGGCACTGACGGCGGAGGTGGAGGCCGCGGGCCGCATGGTGAAGGAGACGGGCCTGCGGATCAAGTCGTTCTACATGGGCGGCGGCACGCCCACCACCCTGTCCGCCAGTCAAATGGATGCGCTGCTGACGGCGGTGAACCGGAATTTCGACCTGTCCAACTGCGTGGAATACTGCATCGAGGCGGGACGGCCGGACACCATCGACCGGGAGAAGCTGCAGGTGCTGCTGGATCACGGTGCGGACCGGATCAGCGTAAATCCCCAGTCGCTGGAGCCCCGGGTGCTCTCCGCCATCGGCCGGAAGCACAGCCCGGAGGATATCGAAAAGGCCATGGAGCTGGCCACGTCCATGGGCTTTCCCCATGTGAACATGGACCTGATCGCCGGGCTGCCCGCCGACACACCGGAGGGCTTTCGCCGGACGTTGGATACGTGCCTGACCTTCGGCGCAGACAACATCACCGTGCACACCCTGAGTCTGAAGAAGGGCAGCCGCATCCTGCTGGAGGGCCTGCCTATCCCCTCGGCGGAGGACGTGGCGGCCATGCTGGACTACGCCGATCCGGCGCTGCGGGAAAAGGGCTTCGCCCCCTATTACCTCTACCGCCAGAAATATATGTCCGGCAGCTTTGAGAACGTAGGCTGGTGCATATCCGGGGCAGAGGGCCTGTATAATATCTACATCATGGAGGAGCTGCACAGCATCCTGTCCCTGGGCGCAGGCGGCTCCACCAAGATGGTGGACGCAAAGCGGAACCGCATCAAGCGCGTGTTCCACCCCAAATTCCCGCTGGAGTATATCCAGCGGCCGGAAAAGCTGACGGAGAATTTAGAGGCGTTCCGCCGCTTCCATCAGGAGATGGCGCGGTGAGATAAGGAGGCACCATGACCCACCGGCGGCAAAACTTCATGGGCGGTGCGGCCATTCTGGCCGGGGCTGTGGCGGTGACAAAGCTGCTGGGTGCCCTGTACAAGATCCCGCTGGGGAACCTGCTGGACCGGGAGGGCATGGCGCATTTCTACGCCGCGTACAATATTTACAGCCTGCTGCTGGTGCTGTCCACGGCGGGGCTGCCGGTGGCCCTGAGCCGCATGGTGTCCCGTGCCGCCGCCCAGCGGCGCTATGGCGCCGTGCGCCGCTGCCTGCACCTGGGCCTGGC